>Ga0182011_10000051_pt1 | contig 90140 bp, 81 predicted proteins | sample 711E1DmetaG_FD_120481 | JGI IMG/M metagenome (GOLD analysis project Ga0182011, IMG submission 120481) | Permafrost microbial communities from Stordalen Mire, Sweden - 711E1D metaG | ecosystem: Environmental > Terrestrial > Soil > Wetlands > Permafrost | place: Sweden: Stordalen | collected...
ACCCCGGAAGGGAAGTCGCCCCGTGAGCATCTCAAAAAGGACGACACCGAGCGACCACACGTCGGCGCGTTGATCGACCTCCTCGCCGCGCGCCTGCTCCGGGGACATGTATGCTGCTGTCCCAACCGTTGATCCGACTTTGGTCAGCATTGTCAACCCCGTCAACTTGGCAAGACCGAAGTCAACGATTTTCACCAGGCCGTCGCGAGTAACGATCACGTTGGCGGGCTTGATATCTCTGTGGACAATCCCGTGTTCGTGGGCTTTTGCCAATCCACGTCCTATCTGGATCGAAATCTCAACGGCCTCATCAATGCTTGCCGGCCCGTGTTCAATCCTGCTCTTGAGGGTCTCGCCTTCGTAGAGATCCATAACTATGAAAATCTGCCCATCCTCAGTCTGGTCAATGTCATGGATTGTGCAGATGTTGGGGTGCTGCAGGGCGGACGCTGCTTTGGCTTCATGCATGAATCGCTGCTTTGCTTCGGGGTCGCGGGTGAGCTCAGCGGGAAGGAACTTCAGTGCGACAGGGCGGTCGAGCTTGAGGTCCTGGGCTTTGTACACGACACCCATGCCTCCACCGCCGACGTGCTCGAGGATCCTGAAGTGAGAAACCGTCTGACCGACGAGATTCGGCACGACAATTCCTCTTAAGGGAAGAAAACGAAGAAGGCGCCCGCCACCCCCGTTAGAGGAGTTACGATCGCCTTCTCAAAGATCTGATTATCCAAGATAGGGGAGAGACGTACAAAAATCAACTCAGGACGGAACGATGGGCCTTCTGTTCTCAGTATTTCACCCTCGCCAGATACGTCTTCTTCGACGCCTCCAGAGCCTCCCCGAGCGTGCGAATCCCCTTGTCCGCCAGGAGCGGGATCAACTTCAGGAACAGTTCCCCGGTGACGATCGCATCCCCCAGCGCCGTGTGGCGTCCGGCGATATTCACGCCGAGTCTCGCGGCGATCCCTTCGATCGAATGGTCCTCGTGATGCGGATGCACAACCGCCGAGAGCAGAATCGTATCAAGAACAGGCATCCGGAGCTTTACGCCGGTCGAGTCCTCCTTGATCTGAAAGAATCTCATGTCGAACGCGGCATTGTGTCCCACCAGTACTGTGTCCTGCGCGAACCGGCTGAATGCCGGGAGGACCCCCTTGATGTCCGGCTGTCCCTGCACCATTGCATCATCGATCCCGTGGACCTCCGTTGATTCGCGCGAAATCGGGCGGCCGGGGTCGATGACCTGATCAAACGTCTCCTCCCGGAGCATTCTCCCGTTCACGATCCTCACCCCCCCGATCGAAACGATTTCATCCCCTTCCGAAGGGCGTAATCCCGTCGTCTCCGTGTCGAACGCCGTGAATGAGATTTCTGTCAGCGGCCGTTCACCCAGCGGGAGCGAGCCGGGTGATGAGGCGAAAAGATCGAAGTCATAGAACTCCGGCCTGCTTTTCAGCGTCGAGGGGGGCAGCCAGCTGCTTCGGGCGCCGGCCACTTCATATGAAGGAAGCACCACACGCAGGTATGCATGCGTCCCGTCCGGATCTGCGCCCGACCAGAGTTCAGCGTCGTGACGCTTGAATACTTCGGCCAGCGTCACCGGTATTTCCTGTCCCGCTATCCGGATCCTGGACTGTTCCCATTCCCGGAGTGTTGCCGCGGGGAACGGTTTTCCCCGCCAGAGTATGTCCAGAGACGCCAGGGATTCGTTGCGAACAGGTCTGATTCCGAATTCTGTCCCTCCGCTGGCGCTTTTCATCGATGCAGTAAGATGCACCATTGCCTGCACCATGGTGAAGCTGTCGACTCGAACGAAGATCTGCTCTATTGAAGGGTGCAGTGTCATTTTTATGTCCAGACTCTGCTCCGCACTCTGTTTGACAGCCGCGGCAACGTCGTTGCAGAGCATCTCCTCCAGTGGCCATTGGCGGCCGAAGTACTCGGCATGGTCCCCGCGGTGTGATTCCAGGTACTCGCTGAGCGAGAATGATTCGTCGCGGATCACCCGGGTGAGACGTTCCCGCTTTCCATTCTCCATGCCCGGATGATCCACGAGCAGTTCCACCGCAGTCCTCACCGTGGCCAGAGAGGAACGGAGACGTTCGGTGAGTGATTCAAGCAACGAGTCCCGCCGCACATCGCGGCCCATCTGCGTGGAGATGTCCCGGAGGAGCAGAATCGTGCCGCGTATCTCGAGCGGACCGGCAAGCACGGGGGTGGCCTCGACGTGCAGAAGTTCCCCTCCGGAGCCCTTCGTGACGAAGTGAGCCATCGCCCTGGCTTCCCCTCCCCTCATCGAACGGTCGATCATCTCCAGCGCATGAACGATCAGGTCCCTGTCGATGAACCCGAACACGGATCTCCCGAGACCCACGTAACCGGCGGCGGGCGGCTTCGGCTCTCCCGGCTCCACCTCGTGCGTCAGTATTTCACGGGCGCGCTTGTTGTACAGGAGTATCTGTCCTTCGACGTTGCAAACGATGACCCCCTCCGAAAAATCCTGTATCAACGCCTCGAGAACGGCCTTCTCCTCTTCCACCTGGCGTCGGGAATTTCGAGCTTCGTCATCGACATGCGACTGCAGGTCCTGAATGCGGTCGAGCGCCCGGTTGATGGCAGCGGACAATTGTCTCACCTGCGTTGAGCCGGTGCCCGCCAGCCGGTGAGAGGGGTTGACGAGATTCATGACCTGTACATCGTCCACCAGCTTCCCGAGCGGCTCAATGTAGTGCCGGAAGACCCACAGGAGGGCGACAACCACCGCAGAAGGGAAGAGGAACCCCGCCGTCAGTATCAGCGCCGGATGCTCGTCGAGTATCCTCCGGAGGAGGAGTTTTTCTTCGGTTGTGAGTTCAACCCACAGTGCAGCCAGGATAGCGCACAGGAGGAGAAAGATAGACCCGATCGCGATGAAACGGGGGAGTTGTCTTCCGGTACCGGTATGCAACGGGATCACACGAGAAGTTTGTTTGCGGTCTCGAGGAGTTCTTTTGTCGAAAAGGGCTTTGTGAGGTACGCGTCGGCCCCGAGCGCTGCGGCCTTTGCCGCTTCAGGCTTCCGCTCGTTCGCGGTCATGAGTATGATGCGCACGGGCTGCCATTCCCGCCGGGCATGTACGATCTGACATATCTCGAACCCGCTCCTGAAGGGGAGCCTGCTCTCAACAAGGAGTATCTGCGGTCGGAAAGCATCCATCCGATCGAGGGCCTCCTCTCCGCTCCGGGCGACCTCCACCTGGTAGCCGTTCTGCGCGAACAACAGCTCCAGCGCGAGGCCGAAATTCGGATCATCGTCGACGATCAGTATTCGTTTTGTCTGTGGATCCATGGGACCGGAGCAGCCCTCCACATTGTAGATACTGTTTCGCCCTGACAAAAACAAAGCCGGGATGCTTCTCTTGCATATGAACCGCGGTCGGCGTACGTTTCTACCACCCGTATAACGGGAAAAATGATACCACAACCTCTTACATTCGGCGGAGACTTTTTGACAGCACCGGGTTCCGGCTCGCGGATTGACCCCGCGGCGTCCAGATGCCTCCATGCGATTCTCGCGATCGTTTGCAGCGTGTTGATTCCAGGTTGCATGTCCCTGGCAATGCAGAGCAAATGGGCGGATCCCGGGGGAGGAATCGATTCGAACGCGTGGCGCGGAGCGCTCCTCCCGCTCGGTGAGCGGGACGCGTCCCTCGCGATTCAGAACGACGATAAGTATCTGAACGTCGCGTTCATGACAACCGATCCGGGGCTTCAGGAGCGCATTCTGAATCAGGGCATATTCATCTGGTTCGACCCGGCCGGGGGGGAGGCCCGGAGGTTTGGGATCCGGTATCCGGTTGCATGGGGTACACTTCCGGCCTCCATGGACGAGCTCCCGCATCCTGAAGGTACCAATCCCGGGTCGCCGGGGGTGGGACGGGGAAGAGCGGGGGACGATCTGGAGATCTACACGGACGGGTACAAGGAGTACGAACGGGTGGGGATGAAGGATGCCGGGGGGATCGACGTACAGGTCGCGAAGTTGTCTGACACGCTTCTCTGTCAGCTCAGAATCCCTCTCCGGGCGCATGCCCGCGGCCCGTATGCCGTAAGCGCAGCGCCTGGTGATCTGATCGGTGTAGGTATCGAGACTCGCGCTAACCGCACTACCGGGGAATCCGTCAGCTCCATACTCCCGCTCAAGGTCTGGAGAACAGTTCAACTGGCTTCCCCTCCTTCTGTTTCCCGTCAACCGTAACAGAGTCTAAGCTCTCCACGCGGCCGTCACAGACCGTTTACGTCAACGTAATGCGGCATTGATGACGTCGGCGTAACGCGGCACTGAGCGCCCCGCACCTCATTTGACCGCGGAACGAAGCGTCGACGTCCCGGGGGACAGATTGCGACGCTCCCCATCGGGGAGTACGGCAGTTGCCTCCACGCCATCGGGGATTGTCACATTCAATGTGAAGACCTTCTCATGCTTCTCCCACTTTACTGCGATCCTCCCGGACGGGCCGTCGAATGACGCCGACGCACTGTCCATCGGTCCGGGCTCCGGTGAGATGAGTACCCGGCGCCAGCCGACGCTTCCTGGCTGCTGCCGGATTCCCGCGACGTAGGCGTAGTGCCACTCCACAAGGTGCCCGAGCATGAAGTGGTTCATGCTGCTGCCGGTTCCCGGCTTCGCGTCCCAGCTTTCCGGCAGCGTTGTCAATCCCTGGCGGACCATGAACCCGTAGCCTCCCCGGTCCTCGCGGCTGTAGATCTTGTGCAGCACATCGCTCCGGCCCCCTTCTGCCAGCGCCCGGATCAGGAACACATGCATCACTTCTCCCACTGTCTGCTGCCAGTTGTGCCGTTCGAGGTCTTCAACGACAGCCTGGAGCACGGCTTTCCGGTCCCCCTCCGGGATGAGCCCTGCGCACAGCGCCACGCTGTTTGCGGCCTGGCACGAGCCGTGATTCAGCACCGACTTCCGCACAGGGTCGTAAAACCGGCGCTGGAAGTCTTCCTTGATGCGGGCCTGGAGTCTGCTATAGATTGATGCATCCGCGGTTTGCCCGAGCAATTCGGCGGTGTGAAGGACTGTCGCTGCTCCCATCGCCCAGATTGCCGTCGCCGTCAACGTCGTCGGGGTCCACTGTGACGGGCCGTCTCCTTTTCCGTGCCCGTAATCGTACCAGTCTCCGAGGTTGCTGTTGATGACCCCGTCCTTCGCAGAGAGCGAGAGATAATCCACATAGCGCTTCATGCTCTCATAGCTCGAATCGAGTGCCCTCCTGTCGCCGTACCATTCGTACAGGTGCCAGGGGACGAACACGCCTGAGATCCCCCATTCGGGGGCTTCGTTCCAGTATCCGTGCGGAGGGATTCCCACGAGGTAGTTCGGGCAATTTGTCGGAATGTGACCGTCGGGGAGCTGTGTGTCGCGTATGTCGCGCGCGATCTTGTTGTACCAGCTCTGGACATCGTACCCGTAGCTTATCGCGCGGGCCATGTGCCAGTTCTCTTCCTGCCAGCCGTTCTTCTCCCTGTGAGGACAATCGGTAGCCACATAGCTCATGTTCGATCGGATCGACCAGTCGATCAGTCTATGAGCCCTGTTTTGCAGATCGCTCGAGCAGGAGAATGTCCCGACGATCGGACAATCGGCTCTGGTGTGGACAAGCTCAAGAGACCTGATCACGGGGAGCTTTGCAGGGTTTGGATAGCCCTCCGGCACAGCTCCTGTAACGCCGACATACTGGCAACCCACGTAGCAGAAAAGTATCTGATGTGACTCCTTGCCTGAACCGCCGATTGTGTAATCGTGCCATATTTCTTTGCCGGTCCCCCAAGTATACGGGAATCTCACATGTCCCGTCGAATCCACGTACTCAGAAGGCTTGAACCGGACTGTCTGCCCCGCTCCGCCTTCCACCGTAAACCGGAGAAGCGCGGAGCAGTTCTGGGAGAAGATGTATGTGTACTCCCCCGTCCCGGGAGAAACGATCTTCACAGGCTTAAAGATTTCGTGCGCTGAAATGAGTGGAGCCGTGAAGGGGAAGATCGACGCTTCTGGTGACGGGACGACCTTCGCGGGCTGCCATGGTTTGTCGTCGAACCCGAGCAATTTCCAGCCCGCCGGATCGAGCCGTGCATCATAGTCTTCCCCGCCGTAAATGTTCGAAGATGTCAGCGGGCCGTCATGCCATTTCCATGACCCGTCGCTCGAGATCACTTTCTCATTACCGTCGCTCGTCTTGACGTGCGCCTCCAGCCAGATGAGATAGGGGCGTCCTTCCGAAAAATCCGGCATGGCGTCGGTTTTCACGTACCGCATCGTATCGGTCGGCTTCTCTACCCGCCAGAACGAGTTCCCGAGCAGGACCCCCCATACATTTTCCCCCTTCCTCAAAAGCTTGCTGATGTCAAACTCCTGAAAGTAGATCGTCTTGTTGTATTGCGACCAGGGCTGATTGATGAGGGACTGGCCGGGACGCCGTCCGTTCAGGAGGAGCTCGTAATGCCCCAGTCCGACGATCTTGACCGAGCCGCTGACCGGCTCCGCATCAAGTGTAAATGATGACCGGAATATGGGGCAGGGTGTGCCGCCGATCTTTTGTAACCCCTCGTGTGGTGCGATCCAGTGTGATTCGCCTTCCCCCGGGGCGGATGTCGCAATCATTGGGACTATGCAGAATGCGATCAGTACGAACATCCGTTGTATCATGGCAAACTTTCTTTCCCTCATTTCGAGCAAAGTAATATGATTCCTTCCACCCCCGCACAGCACTATACACTCAATCGACCTCATTCGCAACCTGCAGTCGTGCCGTTTCATCAAAGAAACGCTCGTCCCAATCCGCGCGGGGTTGTGTTTGGCATCGGCAATCCCGTAAATTTGGGCACGCTTCCGGCACATTGTATCAAGCCGCATTCTTGACTATATTTCGCCACACAGAAACCCCCGGAGTCCCCCATGTCAATGAGCCGCAAATCAAAAATCTGGCTGACCATCCTGGCCATCCCCGTCGTCCTCGTCATCGCCGGCGTCGTAGTGTTGAAGATAATGTTCACCAGCGATAAGCTGAAGTCAATGGTCATTCCCCGCGCCGAAACAGCAACCGGGCGCACGGTGGCCATAAACGATATCTCGCTGAGTGTTTTCCCTTCCATCGCGCTCAAGATGGAGGGTGTCAGCATCTCAAACCGCCGGGGGGAGGGATTTTCCTCGGACCCGCTCCTCACGCTCGACGCTCTGCGTCTGAATCTGAAGCTTCTGCCATTGTTCAAGTCCCGAATCGAAGTAAATTCCCTCGAGTTCGACCGCCCCCGCCTTCTGCTCGAGGTCAACGGCCGGAACGAGACAAATTATTCAAACCTGACAGGGGGAGGAAGCTCCGTAGCCCCGCCCAACCCCGCTGGCGGGGGAGCCCCCGCCGCCACGCCTAACCCGACAGGCAGGGGAATCCCCTCGGGGAGTGCCGCATCTCCGAACCTGAAGAATCCGGAGCCTCCCGGGCCTGCAGCTCCCAAAACTGAAACGGCTCCCGGTTTCTCCATGTCATCCACGTCAGGATTTCTTGTCTCGAATCTTCTCGTGAATGATGGTTCTGTGGACTACGTCAACTTCAAGGACAGCTCCGCTACGAGGGTACGGAATCTTTCTCTCGCCCTGGAACTCGGGACGGAGGGGGACAGGATCATCATCAGCGGGAACGCCGTGACGGACAGCCTCAGCTACGGCACAGTGGAGACGCCGATGCTGGAGGGTCTCCGTGTACGTTTAGACAGCCGGATGTCGTACGATCTCTCGAAGGATCTGCTGGAGTTCGAAAAAGGGGACATGACATTCCAGGACATGCGGCTCGTCCTGAAGGGCACAGTCTCCCACGTACGTTCAAACTCCGTCCTGGACGTCACCGTCGGCTCCGACAGCCTTAACATCGCCGATTTCTTTTCGCTTATTCCCAGGGAGTACCTGAAAAGGGCAGAGGGGGTCAGGGGGACAGGCATTGCCCGGATTCATATAGCCGTCACCGGTACGCTGACGGATTCGACAACTGCCGACATCGCCGGCACGGTAGCCGCCACGGGAGCGAGCATACAGTATCCGCAGCTTCCGAAGCCCATTCGCGACATCACACTCCTTTCAGATTTCACGCGGACGAAGACAAAGCAGGAATTCCACATAGAAAAAATGACGGCGAATCTCGGCGGGTCTCCCTTCAGCATGGCAATGCGTGTTGTGAATTTTGATAATCCGTACCTGACTCTTTCCGCCGCCGGATCGCTCAACCTGGCAACCGTCCCGGAGTATTATCCCCTTGAAAAGGGGACGGAGCTCGGGGGGGAGATGAAGCTCGATATTCGGATTGACGGGAAGGTAATGGACCCGAAATCGTTGCACGCCTCGGGTTCAATGACGTTTCAGGATGTATCCGCGAAAACCGCCAGCACCGCAAAACCGGTCCGCAAGCTGAACGGCACGATCACATTCAACAACGAGGTCGTCGAGACTGCAAAGCTCTCTCTCTTTATCGGCGAATCGGACATGACGCTCTCATGCAGGGTGAAGAACTATCTGTCGCTCGTTTCGAAGGATAAGAATGCCCCGCAATCGTCCGCGACGATGGCGCTTCAGTCGAACCACCTCTTTGCCCGCGACATCATGACCGAGCAGACTGCTCCGGCTGCAGGCGCGCAGAAGGGGGGGAGCGCGCAGACGGCTTCCGGCCCCGCGGAAGCACCGAAGGGGGGGAACTTGCAGCCCGCTCCCATCACTCCCGAGAGCCCGAACGCGGGCCGTTCGGCGACGTCCAAAGCAACCGGGAAGGCCGCATTCCCGCTTCCGGCAATGGACATTGATGCGAGCGCTACGATCGGCACGCTGACGCTTGAGAAGTTCGAGTTCACGAACATCAAGGGAGCGATGCGCGTCTCAAAAGGGGTCGTCACCATGCAGAATCTGGCGCTTAACGCCTTCGGTGGGACCGTGGTTTCGAGCGGTTCCGTTGACCTTAATAAGCCCGATCGGCCTCTATTCGACCTTAGCCTGAACCTGAATGGTGTAGAAGCTGCAGCGCTCCTATCGCATTTCACCTCCTTCGGCCAAAAGCTCAGCGGCGCATTGACAACAAGCACGAAACTCAAGGGTGCCCTCAACGACACACTGGGTCTGGTTCCCGAGACGGTGGAGGGGGATGGTAAGGTTGCGGTCAAGAACGGGTCATTGAAGGGATTCAAAGTCAATCAGACCCTGGCAAGCTCGTTGAAGCTTCCTGACCTCGAGACAATCCAATTCAAGGATTGGGGAAACGACTTCACCGTCCGGAAGGGGAGGCTGACGATCAAGGACCTGACGATCACCGCCTCCACCGGGCAATACGTCGTCAACGGATCGCAGGGTCTCGACGGATCGCTCGACTACCACATGGCCCTCTATCTGCCGCCGAGCGCCGCATCAAAACTGAATATCCCTGGCTTTGCGGGGGAGGCAGTGAATCTGTTCAAGGATCAGAGCGGACGCCTGAAACTTGACTTCAATATCGGAGGGACGACGGACAATCCGAAGGTCCAGCTGGACACCGACCCGGCGAAGAACAGGGCGGTGGATCTGGCGAAACAGAAGCTCGAAGACGAGGCGAAGAAAGCCGGGGATCAGTTGAAAAACAAAGCCACGGATGCACTCAAAAAGCTCTTCAAGAAATGACTCCTTCGCTGTCGGGGCGATTTCATTCATCCGGCACCGTACCATCCTCCCTTCTTACGATCATCGGATGGAGGAAGTACCTGGCAGGATACGTCGTCGATGCTTCCCTGGCACGTCATTCGCATTCAAAAGGAGACTGGCCATGAGAACAATCACAATCTGTCTCCTTCTGCTCACGGCGGTGATCACACCCTGCATACCCCCCAAGCTACTCGCGCAGGACGACGGATCGTTTTCTCCCTTTGCACGACATGTGATGCAGGCGCTGGCAAAGCAACCCCAACCCCTTCAACCCGAGCACGACCATCAAGTTTGAGCTACCGAAAACCTCAAACGTGAACCTGACGGTGTATGACATACTTGGACGCGAGGTGTCCGTGCTGGTGAATCAGAAGAGGGAGGCGGGAGTGTACGAACTCAAGTTTGACGGTTTGAATCTTGCGAGTGGTGTGTACTTCTATCGGCTGCAGGCGGGGAGCTTTGTGCAGACCCGCAGGCTTTTGCTGTTGCGATGACCGTCGTCGTCGATTCGTGAGGGAAAAGGCTCGGCAATCATCACCGGGCCTTTTCCATTTCCGAAGTAGAATCCTTGTTCCGTCGAATTGACAATCCCGTAGTGGGCCCGTACCTCCTGGCTGGCCCGTACGTGAGTTGTCATGCGTGGGGCCGACGGGAGAGCCGTGCTGGATACGGATGACAACAACGGGCATCGTTCTCTGACAAACGAAACACCGGGGTAAGCTTGCATCGACGCAGCAACCCCAGGAGAAGAGAGATTATGAAAGACGCGACAATCCTCGTGGCAGGGGCCACAGGCAATCTCGGTGGGCGCATTGCGAGAGCTTTGCGCAAACGGGGAGCCAACGTAAGAGGACTGGTGCGCCACGGCACTGCGCGAGACAAGCTTGAGCGACTGCAAGAATTCGGCATTGAGATTTCCACTGTCGACTTGCGCAGCCCTTCCGAAGTGACACCGGCATGCACGGGCATCTCATGCGTGGTCTCCGCGCTGCAGGGGATGCGGGACGTGATCGTGGAAGCGCAGACGGTCCTGCTCGACGCCGCGATCAAGGCCGAAGTGCCACGTTTCATTCCGTCCGATTATTCGATCGATTTCACCAAACTTCCGGCCGGTGAGAATCGCAACCTCGACCTACGCCGAGAATTTCACAATCGCCTCGATGAGATTTCGATTTCAGCGACTACGATCTATAACGGTGCGTTTGCAGAGTTGCTTACCGGTCAGATGCCTCTCATTCTCTTCAAACTGAAGCGAGTCCTCTACTGGGGCAACCCTGACCAGCGCATGGACTTCACTACGATTGACGACACCGCCGAGTTCACGGCGAGCGCGGCTCTTGATCCATCCACGCCTCGCTTTCTACGTATCGCCGGCGATCAACTCAGTGCTCGAGAGCTCACAGTGCTTGTGAGTGAGGTGACCGGAGAGAAGTTCAAGCTGTTCCGCGCGGGAAGTCTGGGATTGCTCGGTGCCCTGATCGGGATCGGGCGAATCGTCACGCCCGCAGAGAAGCAACTTTTCCCGGCGTGGCAAGGCATGCAGTACATGCGTAACATGTTCGACGGCCGGGCGAAGCTTGAGCCGCTCGACAACGATCGCTATCCCAATATCGGTTGGACGACGGTGCAGGATGTGCTTTCGGCGCGTCGAGTCAGGTAGCCTGCATGCACAGAGTGACACTTGCCGGCTGCTTTTTGGGCGCATGCAGCACGCTGATGTCCCGATCGGAAGGACCGTCGTAGGGCCTCCGAAGAAAGACTGTTCAAAAAGCCATTGGTTTGGGGAAGGATTCGTGGCCCAAGGATGTGGCCTCTTTCTGTCACATAGAAGTAGATCCACCGCGATTCACACAATAGTAAAACGGGGCGCGGAATTTCACGCCCCGTTCCATGAGTCCCTCAATATGTGAATGGAGCGAGCTTGAGCTCCGCAGGGTTCCCGAGGAGCACGAACTGCAGGTTGTGCATGTATTTCTGGCAGACTTTCTGAATTGCCTCGGGGGTCACATTCCGTATGCTCTCCAGATACTTCTCCGCCTTCAGGTATCCCGCGCCGGAGAGCTCGTAGCGGGCGAGCAGATCCGCCTGCGAACCGTTGGTCTCCGTACGTAGGTAGTACCTGGTCAGATACTGGTTCCTCTGGTCGTTCAGTATCTTTTCCGAAACCGGTTCACTCTGGAGTTTCTTCACTTCGTTTAGCATCACCGTCACGGTCGTCTCGGGCTGTACGGCGGTAACGTAGATCATGCCGTAGTTGGTAAAAAGCCCTCCGAGGCCTGAGACCGGGGCGTAGGAGAGGCTCCGTTTCGTCCGCACTTCCTCGAAGAGTCTGAACTGCAGAATGGACTCTGCAAGGCTCATGGCATAGCTTTCATCCGTGCCGGTCTGGGGGGCAGGATAGTAGCCGGTGATGTAGTTCGTCGGAAGCTCACGCCGCACGACCTTCAGCGACGGGGTTTGAAAACTGACGGCGGGGGGGAGCGATGCCATGTACCTCCCCTGGGGGATCTTTCCGAACGATTCGTTCACCATCTTCTCCAGTTCCTCCCGTGTCGTGTTCCCGACAACGACGAGCAGCATCCCCGAGGTTGCCATTCTCCCGCGCATAAATGACTGCAGGTCCTTGCCGGTGAACGACCTGATCGTACTCTCCGTGCCTGACGGGTCGACCGAATAGGGATGATCGACGAAATAGGCCTCCATGGCGAGGCTCGACAGGTACTGGTCGGGATCGTCCTTCGATTGCCGGATCGCGGAGAGTAACTTCTCCCGCTCCAGCTCGACATCGACGGAGTCGAACGAGGGGTTCAGAAGCACGTCCGTGAATATTTTCCAGGAGCGGGTGAAATTCTGTTGGACGCACTGAAGTGAGATGCTCGAAAAATCCCTCCCCGCCGCTGCAAACATCCGGGTGTCCATTCGTTCGAGTTCCGCGTTGAGCTTCTCCTTGGGAAAGTTTTTTGTCGCAAGGATTGCCACCCGCAGGGCGAGGTCTTCAATCCCCGCCTGGCGCATGTCGAGCGTCGCGGACCCGCCGCGGAGATACATGTTGACCGCGATGATGTCATTGGCCTTGTTCGGTACGAAAATGACCTTGAGCCCGTTGACCGAAAACGACTCGGCAGGGGAGGCCGGCCGCGCCTGCACCCAGCACATCGCAAGCGTCACAAGGATTGTCAGAATACGCGTTTTCATGATTGTGTCCTCGAAATTGGGGGTCGTGTCACAGTCCGAGCTTTTTGCGGTCCTGGGGCGAGGAAAGGACGCCCATGACATACGGCTTACCGTTGACATACGTGTTCAGGTATTGCGCGATGTCCTGGCGGGTCACTTTCTTCAGGTTGTCGACGTAGTTCAGGTAGTAGTCCAGTCCGGCGACGGCCCACCAGAAGCCGATCGTGTGCGAATACTGGGAAGGACGCTCGCGGCCGTACTGTTCGTCCACTGCCATGATCGTCTTCGCATTTTGCAGCTGTTCGTCGGTGAAATACCCCGGGTCTCCCATCTTCTTCAGTTCGTCCATGATCGCGGCCCGGCAGCGCTCGAACTTCTCCGCGGAGGTCTGTGCCGAGAGTACGATCGGGCCTTTCTGGTTCAGCGTCTGGTAGTTCAGGCTCACCCCGTATGTGAGCCCGCTTTCGACGAGGTCCTTGTAGAATTGTGACGTCCGCTGGCCGAGTATGAACGACAGCGCGTCCGCGGCATACGTTGACTTCGCATCCTTGCTCACGCTCGGTCCCTGCCACTCGATGAAGATCGTGACCGCGTTGACGGGTGCTTCGACCACGATGGATTCGGTCCTCTGGATCGGCGGATGCTCCGGAACGGGGTTGGTGATGAACGGATCGGCACCGCGTTTCCACGAGCTGAAGTACTTCTCGGCGAGGCGGAACCCCTCTTCCGGGGTGATGTCGCCTGCGAGTATGAGCGCGGCATTGTTTGGCACGTAGTATCGGTTCTGTATGGTCCGCATCTTCTCGGTGGTGGCCGTGAGGATGATCTCACGTTCTCCCCCCGCGTTCTTTCGTGTGGGGTATTTCCACCACACCTGCTTGTTCACGGCGCGGTCGAGGAGGAAATACGGGTCGGACTCCGCTCGGTCCAATTCCCCGGTGATAACAGGCCGTTCCTTCACGAGCTCCTCCTGCAGGAACAGGGGACTGGTGATGGCGTCGTACATGAACACAAGCGCGGGGACGAGGCTGTCGCGCGGGATTGTGAAGAAGTAATTTACCTGTTCGTCTCCGGTGCTGGCGTTCCACGATGCCCCCAGCTCACGTATCCTCTCCAGATAGCGCTCCTGGGAGGGTATTGCCCTGTTCGCCTTGAAGAACATATGTTCATAAAGGTGCGAGAGACCGTTGTATTCCAGGGGCTCGGTATATGCGCCGTTATGGACATCCACCTCCACGGTGACCAGCGGGACGGACGGATTATGCACGACGATGACTTCGAGACCATTGCTCAGTGTCTTCTGGTAGATCTGGTATTTTTGCGCGAGTGCAGTTGCTCCCCCGAACATCAGGAAAGCGGTAATGAGAGCGATGACGGCTCTGCGGTGCATTGCGTCCTCCTTTGGCTTTTGCCGCGTGCGGTGTATGCTGATAGAGACTGGCAATGGGACAACAGGCCTTAGGGTAGAGAATTCGCGCGAAAAAGTCAAAAGGACGGCACATTTGGGGCCAACCATCACGCCGTTCTGAGGCGTGACTGACAGTCCCGCCTTCTTTGGCGGGATTAACCCCCAATTCAACCCTATGCTGTATTCCCTTTTGGAATAGTCATTGATACACTATATTTAGAGGGGAATCGATCACACTTGTCGTTGTATGACATTGTTTGTCAACCATGAAGGTCGCGCCTGGTATGAAACGGCTGGTTTGCCTTATCGTTCTCTCTCTTTTCGCGTTTCATCGTTCCCGTCCCGAGGAACGCGGTCCCCGCGACACTTCGGGGGCCGCCGAGACGATATGCATCACGAGCAATTTCTCTGTGGCGATCGACTACCCGAATTTCGTCATCTCGATTCTCGCACACCTCACGGGGGCGCACATTGAGAGCCTGACGCTTGTAGAATGGGATATCAGAACTCCTGTATTGAATTCGTTTTTGCTGCATTTGACTGAAGGCACGGATGAGTGGCTCGACATCGCAAGCGACTCTGCCTATCCTTCGTTTGTCAAACTGCCGCGTGAAGACCGCACCGTGATAACACCGCGCGCGCTCAAATTCATCAAACGGCTGATGCAGTTTTTCCACACTCCGCGATCGGACACGCTCCATGGCGAATTCGAATACGGCGAGGATACTCTGGGCGCCCGCGCCTTTCAGCAATATTCGTCCGTCGAACCCGGATTTCTGACCACGACAGTCTCCCGTGTCGAAACGTGGAATGAGAGCACCGGGGAGGACTATATCAGCGGGGAGGTCAGGGCTGTCACACAGGAGGGGTACACCTATTATCCCGATGTCAGAATCGCTTTGAAAAACAAGAATATAAAGATGCGGTTCACACCTGTTGACGTTAAGGTTGCAAAAACCAGACCTTGAATTGCATCCGCTGGCGAATCCGATGATGTCCGGCCGTCCGGTCGGGCTTCTCCCAATCGCAATATACCCTAAAACGGCCGTTTTGGTAGTCGGGCGATTAAGTCAGGGCTTTTGGAACGATACGGTGGTATTGCCTGTTCCCATTGGTACCTCATCTTACGTGATTCTCTGACGCGCAAATCTCAGTTACCCCAACATTCCATCCACATTCCGGGAGATCCCCCATGGTAAAACGCACGCTTTCTTTGGTATGCTTGTTTCTTCTCCTCTCTGCAGGCTCTTTTGCGCAGGATATGAAGAAGGGCTCAGAAATGCAGGATATGAAGAAGGAACCCGCGAAGAGCGGGATTGTCACAGTTCTTGTTTCGCACGAGGTGAAGGAATACGCCTCCTGGAGAAAAGTATATGATGCAGACGAGCCTAACCGCAAGGTGATGGGGTTCAAAGTGTGGGGCGTCTACACGGATGTGAAAAATCCGAAATGGGTGACGATCATCGGGACGTTTCCTAACGCCGGTGCCGTGGATGCATTCATGTCGAGTCCCAAACTGAAGGAAGCGATGGAGAATGCAGGCGTGATCGGGAAACCTGATGTGAAGGTGCTGACAGCCGGGGCAAAGTGACACCCGCCCAATCGCGCACACTTAAAACTGTGGGAGGAGAAACAATAGTGAAAACCATAACTGGATTCTTTGTGGCTGCTCTGCTCCTGGCCGGCTGTGCAGGAGGGAACCGTGACCTGGTACCTCTCGGAAAACAGGTTGATGGGTACGTGAATGCCCACAACCTCGATGCATTTGCGGGCTCCCTTGCCGATGACGCGGTAGCGAAAGCGCCGGACGGAAGCATGCATAAGGGGAAGGACTCCGTAAAGGCCTGGATGTCGGGAATGCTCCCCGGCTTCCACGTCGATTCGCGCGGATGGCAGCAATCGGGGGACACGTTATCCTGGACGTCGACTGTTCAGTCAAACTCTTTCGCAGCGATGGGGATCGGTCCTATCAGGACGAACACAATGGCGGTATTTGCCGGCGACAAAATTCGCTACTTCCAGGCGGACCTTGACCAGGAAACAGCGGGGAAAATGCGCTTCCTCCAATTCTACGCCGAAATCGTAAACGGAGGGAACCTGGACGCGATTGACAACTACATTACAGAGGACATTATCGAGCACCAGGCGGTCCCCCCGGGTACCCCCCCTGGACGTGAGGGCGTGAAGGCATATTTCAAAATGATTCGCGAGGCCTACCCTGATCTGCACGGGACCCCGACGTTGATTCTTGCAGACGGCGACAAAGTTCTCGTGTACGCCACATGGGAAGGAACGAACAAGGGTAAGCTCATGGGGAAGCCTGCTTCCAACAAAAAGAATACATGGGGTGAGGTCGACGTGATACGCCTTGTCAATGGAAAGGCAGCGGAGCATTGGGGATGGGAAGACAAGACTGGAGATATCACGCAACCCGGACGCAAATAGATCCTATCGTTCTACGTGCACCACCATTAAGCCGGCACAGCGGCTCATCGAATGCAAAAGGCCCGGAATTCCCCCGGGCCTTTTTGCGTCCTGCATCGGGTTTATTCCGCCCGGATCGTGCGATTACCGGGTTCACGACCTCGCAAACACCACAAAGCCGTTTGCCGGGATCGTCACGCTCGCTGATGCCTGCAGTCCATGGAGAGGGGGTCCGGAAGCGTCCACGCCCCCTCCGTTGCCGGCAACGGTCGGGTTTTCCCGGTTGTCGAAAACGTCGCTGTTAAAGACTTCACTCCAGCGTCCCCCTGATGGAAAACCCACCCGGTAGTTGTACCGATTGAATTCACTCAGACTTGCGACCACCACAACGTCGTTTCCCGCTCCTTCCACCCACCGCTGATATGCCAGCACTCGATTCTGGTTGTGGACGTGAATGATGCTGCACCCTTCTCCGCAGAGAGCCGGCTGGCTCTTGCGCAGGCTGATCAGCTCAGCCGTGAAGCGCAGGAAGTCAGACATCGTCCTGTCAGCGCCATCCAATCCCTGCCACCCGATGAGCGTCGAAGGGCCGGGCGTGTCGCTCCACTGCTTGTCCTCGAGAAATTCCTGTCCCATGAAGATCAACGGTATCCCGGGCGACGTCAGGAGCAGTCCCATCCCAAACCTGCTCCGGCTTCTCGCATACCAGGATCGTGAATTGATCCCGTCTGCAAGCCTCGCAATCCGCATATCCCTCCCCGCATACACTATGTCATGGTTCTCGAGGCACGTCACCGCCCGCCACCGGTTCGGGAGTCCCGTATCCGCGACCGCACGGGCGACTGCGTCCATGTCGACCGGCGCTGAAGCTCCCGTGACAGCCTGGCCGATGGCCGCGCGAATGCTAATACGGAGCCCGTCGTGCCACGTCGCGTCGAATCCAGCACCCCCCTCGCTGGTGGCTCTCACCACTGCCGGGTTTACAGGCCAGTACTCCGCTACCTGGATTGCCTCCGGCTTCCTGGCGTGCAGTGTATCCGCCATGTACTGGCATGTCTGCCACCCGCCGAAGCGGTCCATCACGCTCACTTCATCGAACCGGAATCCGTCGAGCCGGTACTCTTCATAGCAGGACACCGCATTGTCGATCAGGAACTGCTTCACATCGTTGTTCCAGTAGGCAAAAATCTCTCCCCCCGCCCATCCCTGGTCGGTAAAATACAGGCTGTCATTCGCGTTCCCATAAGGCATCCGATCGAGAAACCACATGCTGTATTCATCGAAGCCGCCCCCCGCGTGGTTGTATACCAGATCGAATATGACCGCGATTCCATACACATGGCAGACGTCGATCATAGCGCGGAGCTGGTTGTCAGCGCCCCGGAGCACATCTCGCCCGGCATAGGCGGGTTGTCCGGCCTTGCGCAGGATCGCGTTCACCGTGTCGAAGTACTTCTGTAGCTCGGTCTCATCGGATATCGAGTACAGGTTCTCCGGGCTGAAATAGTCCGACCCGTTATACCCCAGGCTGTACTTCGTCTCGAACTCCTGAACAGGGAGCGCTTCGATCGCATTGACACCCAGCGCGGCGAGATAGGGAACCCTGCCGACCACGTCAAGGAAGCTTCCCTCGTCCCTCCCCGCGGCGATCAAGTACGTCCCGACGTGGAATTGATAAATGATCATCTCGTTGAACGCCGGGGTACGAAATCCAGTCTCATGCCACGGAAACCGGGAAGCGTCCCGCAGGACGCAATGCGATCCCGGGAATTCAGGAATGAACGACAACACCCTGGCGCGGGGATCCCGCTTGTACCCGTTTGTGCCTGGTCCGTCAACATAGAACAGATACTCGTCGCCGTCTTTCAGGTCCGGGAAGAACCCCGCCCAGTGCCCCCCGCCTATCGGATTGAGGAGGCAACTCTGGTCCTGCTTCCAGCCGTTGAAGTCTCCGGAGACGTAGACTTCCTTCGCACGAGGCGCCCATATACGGAAGATCGCACCGCCGGATACCACCGTGCCGCCGACCGGGGCATTGCGCAAATCTGGCTGAGGAGTCGTCATAGTGTCAGCGAAGAGTGATCTCGTTCATGGCATCAAAAAGGTCGTCCAGTTATAGAGGCAAGCCTCCCTCTTTATCAGGTGGTCGGGCTCACCAAATGAGAGGAATCAGCCGATAGGGGGTAGTTTTGCAGTACTCCTTATATCCGGAAAGATGGTCTCCCAGGAATCTCTCTTCATCGAGAAGCCTGAAAACGATCAGGACGAGAAGGGGAAGCGTGCCGATCACCCCCCAGAAAGACCCCAGCGCGATGGGAGTATAAAGGAACATTACCAGCGCCCCGGCATACATTGGGTGCCGAACCAGACGGTAGGGGCCGGTCGAGATTACTTTCTGTTCCGGGGTGACCTCGACAATTGCGGAAGAGAATGTATTCTCCTTGAACACAAAAAACACTGCGACGAACCCCAGCAGCACGAAAACATCTCCGACAATGACGAGATACAACGGGACATGAGACCATTGGAAGCGGTGGTCAAGACCCGGGAGGAGAATTCCCAGAATGAAAGCCACATTTGCGATAGCTTGGATGACCTTCTGCTTCTTTTCTTTTTCGGCAATCGGTCCCGCTTTCACCCGGCGCTTGATGAGTTCCGGGTCCTTTCTCAGGAAATACAATGTTACGATCGTACACGATCCGGAAAACACGAACAAGTAGACCCATGCCTCCCAGTAATCAAGTGTCCATGCAGGCAAAAAAAGAAATACACCGATGATAACCGTGAGAAACGCCAGTCCGGAGAGAGCTTTGGTCTTTAGTGTAACCATTGACCAATTTCCGGTTATTCCCGATTAAATCCAAGATACCCCCCTAATCGGGCTCGTAGCAAAGAAGAACATTCCCATTATTGAATGTCCTTGTCTTGGTAAGTTTCAGATTTAGCCTCTGCTTGATGTTCTTGAATATCGGCGTACCAGCGCCGAGGACAACGGGATCCACCATGAACTGGTATTCATCGATCAAACCCTGTTCTGCCAGCTGCGTCATAATGCTTCCGCTCCCCAGAAGTGTCATATCCTTTCCGGGCATCTGCTTCAATTTCCTTACTTCCTCCCCGATATTGTTCTTTACCATCTTCGTATTGCTCCACTCGGCCTTTTCCAGCGTCCTGGAAAAGACAATTTTCTCGGCCTTATTCATTCCTTCGGCCACGATCGGATCATTCTTGATCGCGAGCGGCGTCGGCCAGTAACTTGCCATCAGCTCATACGTCACGCGTCCAAAGAGGAGCGTGCTCCCGGATTTGAGCCCTTCGGCAGCGTAAGCGGTTCCGTCCGCATCATGCTTATGCCAGCTGATATCTCTATGGGGGCCTTCGAAGTAGCCATCAAGAGTTACGAAATTGAACACCCCGACTTTTCTCATGTCAACCTCCTGCAGTTGTTTTGCCGGTAACCGACCGGGCAAAATCGAAATGGCATTCTGCGAAGATCTGTGCCGGATTAGCGCCCCTCATAGGCCTTCTTAAGTGTCTCTATTTCTATCTTAGTCATTTTAAGCATTGCCTGCATTACCCTTTTTGATTTCTCCGGGTCTTTGTCTTGCAGCATCTTCCCCAAAGTGGTGGGAATGACTTGCCAGGAAAGACCATATTTATCCTTGAGCCACCCGCACTGTGATTGTGACCCCCCCTCCGATAGCCTCTCCCACAGATCGTCCACTTCCTGCTGTGTTTCACAATTTACGAAGAATGAAATGGCTTCCGAGAATTTGAAGACCGGGCCGCCGTTCAGCGCGTAGAATTCTTCCCCATTGAGCTGGAATATCACGGACATGACCTTCCCCTTCGGGCCCGGCCCCGAGTCCCCATATCGTGTCACCGTCCCGATCTTTGAATTTTTGAAGATGGAGACATAGAAATTCGCCGCCTCTTCCGCCTTGTCGTCGAACCACAGGAATGGGATGATCTTCTTCATTCAAACTCCGTTCAGTTGATAAGTGTGAATGTGTCATCGTTCTCTTCGTTCGGACTTCCCCTCATCGTCACTTCGGGAAGGTGTAGTTCACCATCCACTGGATTCCAAACTTGTCGGTGAGCATTCCGAAGTACGCCCCCCAGAATGTGTCCTTAAGCGGCATCATTACTTTCCCCCCCGCCGAAAGTCCTTTGAATAGCTTTTCCGCCTCGTCTTTGCTCTCCGCTTCGAGCGAAAGCTGGATGTTATTTCCTACGATCAATTTGTGCCCCATGGATTCCACTGCATCTGTCCCCATGAGCGAGTTTCCCTTCCCTACCGGCAACGAGACGTGCATGAGCATGTCTTTTTCCTTCTCCGGTATTCTGCCGGCTTCCGGTGTGTCTTTGAATCGCTGGAGCGTTGTGAAGTCTCCGCCGAACACCGACCTGTAGAAAGTGAACGCTTCCTCGGTGTTCCCCGCAAAGTTCAGATAGGGATTGAGCGTTGCCATATGTATTTCCTCCGAATAATAAGGTCAATGGTCATTTGTGCTTTTTTGTAACGCGCAACAGATTCGCCTGAATTCTTGCCTTGACGATTTTTCTGACAAGCGAGACGGGAAGGGGATGGTTCGGAGTGAACTGGATGGTCGCCCCCGAGGTGTAGTAGCCCTTAAGCTCGGAGCTGAATGAAGCAACTATGGCTTTATTCGGGACGAACAGGCTGCAATGGTTCTCGAACGCGGCAAAGAACACCAGTGGTCCGTGAAATTTGAAGACAGGAATCCGGTAACTGATCCCCTCTTCCGCCCCGGGGGCAGCGGTCATGATCGTACGTCGCAGTTTTTGGAGAACTCCCCTCGAGCCTGGGGGGACAGTTTTGAGATACGCGTTGATGTCTTTCGCCGGAGATGTCTTTTTCATCTGTATCGACTTTCCTCCCTGAGTTCCTCCTCGATCGGCCGCACCTCGATACTCCCGAGACGCGCCGACGGCCACCTCGATGCCACCTGTATAGCCTCGTTTAGGTCCCTCGCATTGATCAGGAAAAACCCGCCCAGCTGCTCCTTTGTTTCGGCGAACGGGCCGTCGGTGAGGGAAACTCTGCCCCCCCGAACCCGTACGGTTGTCGCGGTTCGAGCGCTCTGAAGAGCGTCGGCTGAAAGTAGGTGTCCGCGCATTCGGAGCTCCTCGAGGTAGGACAACGTCTCCCCCCTGAGAGCATCCCATTCAGTCCTGGACAAAGCGTTAAGCGAACTTTCTTCCTCGTAGGCCAGACAGAGGTACTTCATCTGTTCGTCCTCCTCACTTCTTCTGCTTCTCGAGCTGTGCCTTCACCGCAGGGCTATCCGCCGCCTTCTGGACTTCAGGCGGGAAATCCGACATGTCGAAGACCTGGCGGACCTCGATCACGTCGTCACTCCGTGCGGGAACACGCTTAGCCCACTCAACCGCCTCTTCTTTCGATTTCACCTGTATCATCCAGTAGCCGCCGAGGACCTCTTTTGACTCGGTAAACGGTCCGTCGGTCACTTTGGGCTTCCCCCCGGCGAACGAGATGCGGGCACCCTTGGTCAACGGATGCAGCCCATCGAGGGAAATCAGCGCTCCGGATTTCGTCAGCTCCTCGTTGTATTTCGTCATCTTCTCGACATCTTCGGCGTCCGGGGCGAAATCCGCCTTGACTTTCTTCCCTTCCGCACCCTGGTAAACCCCCGGGATCATCAGCATCATGAATCGCATTGTGGTATCTCCTTTTTGTTGTTTGTGTTGGATTTGTTGGTTCAATAAATAGTCGTTCGGCGTATCCTGAATTCGACACCCCGGCATCAGAAACCCGAAAGAATCTTATCCTTGCTTCCTCTGCTCTCCCCGGGTGCTCATAAGCTCTCTGATAGGGCGGACTTCGATAGTTCCCACCCTGGCGGGAGGGATCTTTGAGGCGATCTCAATCGCCTTATCGAGGTTCCTTGCCTCAATCAGATAAAACCCGGCCAACTGCTCCTTGGTTTCCGCGAAGGGGCCGTCGGTAATAGTCACTTTGCCGGTTCTGACCCGCACGGAGGTGGCGGTATGTACCGACTGGAGGGCCTCCGAGGCAAGACAGTGGCCGCTCTTTCGGATCGCCGCGTCGTATTCCATGCACTCGTCGTCCGTCATGGTCTGGAGAGCCGTCTCCTCGCTGTAAACGAGACACAGGTATTTCATTCTTCCTCCCGTATTTGAAATATGAGTCTACTCGTAGTCGTTCAGCGCAACTCGAAATCGACATTATTTGGAAGAAATCGAGGGGCCGGTGGGTTGGGGACCCGCGTTCAGTTCGTGCAACAGCGGGAATTGGACAAAACGTTCCTTAAAGGAGAGATTCCGGACAATCAACCCGGGAGCTCGCGGAGCCGCCTTTCGAGAAAACGCCGCTCAGGCTCCTGGCGGACCAGACTGAGAGCTCGCGTGAAGGAAGCCCGGGCTTCTTCAAACCGACCGAGCCGCCTGCACAACTCTCCACGGGCTGAGTGCGCCAGATGGTAGTCCGCAAGATCACCGCGGGAAAGGATCGCGTCGATCAGGACAAGTCCTGCTTCGGGCGTGTTCCGCATGGCTACCGCGACGGCACGGTTCAGCTCGACCACAGGTGAGGGCTCCGCCCGGATGAGAACGTCATACAATCCGACGATTTCCTGCCAGTCCGTCGCGGCTGCATTGGGCGCCCCGGCGTGGACGGCTGCGATTGCCGCCTGAATCGTGTAAGGCCCAAACCGGCGCGACAGGAGTGCTCGCTCAACGAGCGCGCTCCCCTCCGCGATATACTCCCGGTTCCAGAGCGATCGGTCCTGGTCTTCCAGAAGAATCAGGTCCCCTTCAGCCGATGTCCGGGCTGAGCGCCTCGATTCCTGGATCAGCATGAGCGCAAGAAGTCCCATCGCCTCAGGCTCAGGGAGCAATTCCACGAGGACTCTGCCGAGCCGGATCGCCTCACCCGAGAGATCGGACCTTGTCAACGACCCGCCCGATGAGGCGGAGTATCCCTCGTTGAAAACAAGATAAACGACATGTAACACCGTATCGAGACGTTTCGGCAGGTCGGAGGGAGATGGTACCTCATAAGGGATATGGGCATCGCGGATCTTCGCCTTGGCGCGCACAATCCGCTGGGCCAGAGCAGGGGGAGTGGCAAGGAATGCGCTCGCGATCTCCTCGGTCGTAAGGCCGCATACCTCTCTGAGCGTAAGCGCGATGCGGGATTCGGGGGCGAGGGAAGGATGGCAGCAGGTGAATATCAGTCGAAGCTGATCGTCCGACACTCCCTCATCAGCCAGCTCGGAAGGATCCTTCGCGTCGGCGTCGAATTGCTCACCGATGGTATCCAGATAGGTGTCAAACCGTGCGGTCCGGCGGAGGCGGTCGATCGCTTTGAATCTGCCTGCTGATACGAGCCACGAGCGGGGGTTGGAGGGGATCCCCTCAGCCGGCCATTGCTCCAGCGCGGCTTTGAACGCGTCATGCAGAGCGTCTTCGGCTATGTCGAGGTCGCCGAGCAGGCGAATAAGCGTGGCAAGAATCCTGCCTGATTCCGACCGGTAAAGGGAATCCAGCGTCTCTCGAATGCGTCCAGGATCGGTCTTTGTCATGAGCGCTGTTTGTGGAGCTGGGGCAATTCTTGCGAGGATTCAGCCCGGATTCTTGTGACTGTCAGTTTCCGGAGACTCAATGTAACGAAAACGGACATATCTGCAAACTCTCCAACGTCTTGTTTTTCCTGATTTCAGATTGTACCATGTCCCACCCATCTCTTCCGTAAGAACAAGAGGCCAATATGAGCAAAGTGTTCGTCAGTGTAGGGATGTCGCTTGATGGATTCCTGGCCGGGCCAAACGGAGGCCCCACGAACCCTTTAGGTGACGGCGGGGTCGATATTCACCAGTGGGCTTTCAAGACAAAATCGTTTCTGGAACACCTGAGAATGGAGGGGGGGGAATCTCAGACTCGCGATGATGAAATCGTTCACCACACTTTCGACAGAGCTGGTGCTTACATCATGGGAAGACGGATGTTTGATGAAGGAGAATACAACTGGCCCGAAGACGCACCCTTTCGCGCCCCTGTCTTTGTCCTGACCAACAAACCCCGGAGTCCATGGGAAAGAAAGGGAGGGACCACGTTCTATTTCTCGGATGACAATATTGAGGCCGCTTTAGGAAAATCTCAAGAGGCGGCCGGGATCAAAGACGTCAGGATCTCGGGGGGCGCCAGCGTGATACAGCAGTATCTCAACGCGGGATTGGTGGACGAGCTGGAAGTTCAGGTTGCGCCGCTCTTTCTGGGGAAGGGGATGCGCCTTTTCGATCATATTGATGCGACGAAGGTGAAACTTGAGATCGTCGAAGCGATTGATTCCCCGATCATCACCCACTTGAAATACAAAACGATACGGGTGTGAGCTGGAGACGGCTTTCCCGTCCGGGGGGTATATCAGGAAGCTTGTGAACTTGGCTCCCGGGTTTGAACCAGGCAAACCACCAGTTCTGGATTCTCTTCGTCGGAGCGGTTAATATCGGCCAGACATTACCGGGGACCGGTAAAAAGGTATGAGGAAAGAAATGATGAAGATAATGAGAACCAATTCTGACAACCCCGATTTCGTTGGGCTCGTGAAATTGCTCGATGCTCACCTTGCAGAGAGGGACGGCGCAGACCATTCGTTTTACGCTCAGTTCAACAAGATTGACAGGATCAGGCATGTCGTCCTGGCGTATGAAAATGGAACGCCATTGGGGTGCGGGGCGATAAAGGAGTACGAGGCAGGTACAATGGAAGTCAAACGAATGTATGTCCCCCCCGCGCACAGAAAAAAGGGAGTTGCAACGGCAGTACTGGCTGAACTGGAGAAATGGGCCCGGGAGCTCTCCTGCACCAGGTGTATATTGGAGACAGGGAAAAGGCAGCCTGAAGCGATTGGACTTTACAAAAGGAACGGATACAGGTTGATTCCAAACTATGGACAATATGCCGCAGTGGAAAACAGTGTGTGCTTCGAAAAAGAGTTGAAATGATCAGATCACTTCTGTGCGTAAGCCTGGCGTTCCTGGCCCCTCAGAAGGATCCGCAGTAACCTGACGATCATATTCTCGCATCAGCGGAATTTCGAATCTCATCGTTATGTTGAGAGCCAGGAGGACCTTCCTGAGTGTGTCCAGTTGGACCGTTTCTTTTCCTTTCTCGAAGTCAAAGACCACAGTCTTTCGAATAAAGCGGTAGATTCAGCCGTCGGCCATCAGGAAGCCTTCCCCTCCACGTATCCCTTCAATGAAGTGCCGATGATATGTGTCCAGCCTGCGAGGAAACTCCCCCTGACCATGTTTGGATCGTCCGGAGGGAAACTTTCGATCCCCTTGTGGGTGAGCTTGACTCGCGTTTGATTCCCATCCTTGATGAGCTCGAATGTAACATAGGATATCCCCTGGGAGCCGTCGTACCGCCAGCTATAGGTGAGCCTTCTTCCCACAACCAGCTCAGTGATCTTGCAGATGTGAATGTACTTCTTGTCTTCCGTCCCCCCTGTGAATCGGAATTCAAAACCCACCTCCGGCTTGAACTCCGCAATGTCGAAATACCATTCCTTCATCTGGTCTCTGTCGGTAACCGCCTTCCAGACACGTTCCGGCGGCGCATTAACTGTTCGGTCGATAATGATCGGTTCCTCTTTCATTGTGACCCTCCTTTTTTTGGACTTTGACGGGTTTCGGATCAGCGATTGCCAGAAAAACGTCTCCTCTGGTTGCAGGGTTCCCCGTTCACCTACGCCGACAAGATAAAGGCTCCGCTGCTTCTCATCCACGGCGCGGCTGGTGATGCTTCCGTTTGAGAGCCACGGGTACTCAGCCCGTGAATCCGTGCTCGACGTGCTGGCCGAGAGCTTCTTCTGGGCCGATACGTATGTGAAGAACAGACATAATTGATGGCAACTCTGCCCGGGGAGAGGGTTTACTCGGGATCCGGCCTGCCACGAAGGCGGGGCTTGATTTTACTCAATACAATGAGTACATTTACTCAACGTATTGAGTAAATCCAAGGTCCCCCCATGTTCAAGAGAGACCAATTCGACGTTCTCAAAACCCGGCTCGAAGAACGGCGGCGATTCATCCAGGTTGTTGCCGGACCAAGACAGTCCGGCAAATCGACACTGGCCCGCCAGGTTGCAGATTCGCTGGATACTCCTGTGCGGTTCGTTTCGGCAGACGACCCTGAGGCGCGAGGCCGTGCCTGGCTCGAGCTGCAATGGGGAATAGCCCGGATACAGGCCCGGGAAGCGGGCAAACACGGCAGCGTGCTGATAGTTGACGAAATTCAGAAAATATCCTCCTGGTCTGAACTGATCAAGCGGTTGTGGGACGAGGATTCTGCTTCCAGGCTCCCCCTCAAAATTGTCGTGCTTGGATCCGCTCCCTTGCTCATTCAGAAGGGGCTCACGGAGAGTCTCACAGGCAGATTCGAAGTTGTCCGGCTGACCCATTGGTCATTCTCTGAAATGAAGGCCGCCTTTGGGTGGGATCTGGACCAGTATGTTTTCTTTGGCGGGTACCCAGGGGCCGCCGATCTGATTCAGGATGAGGAGCGCTGGAAACGATACATCCTCGATTCAATGATCGAGACAACACTGTCCCGGGATCTTCTTCAGCTCAACCGAATCGACAAACCGGCTCTTCTCCGTCAGCTCTTTACACTCGGATGTTCCTACTCCGGCCAGATACTCTCCTACACGAAACTAGTCGGGCAGCTCCAGGACGCGGGGAACACGACCACTCTTGCCCACTACCTCGAACTTCTTGGAGCCGCCGGGATGCTGACCGGTTTGCACAAATATGCCGGACAAAAAGTTCGCCAGCGAGGATCGAGTCCAAAATTCGTGACACTCAACAATGCGTTCATCTCTGCTCAATCGGAGCTGGGTCTTGAGCAGGCTAAAGAAGACCCTGCATATTGGGGGAGGCTTGTGGAATCCGCGGTAGGCGCTCACCTTGTCAACGAAGCGCGCTCCATGGGGTACGAGATTTATTACTGGCGGGAAGGGGAAAGAGAGGTGGATTACGTCGTGAAGAAGGGGACGTCTATCTCGGCACTCGAGGTGAAGAGCGGCCGAGATTCGGGGAACCGCTCGGGGATGGCGGCATTTACGAAATCGTTCCGGCCAAAGCAGGTCTTGCTCGTCGGCACGGGAGGCATTCCGCTGTCTCAGTTTCTTGGCAGTCGCATCGCGCGATCGATCACCATTTAGCGCCCGGCTGGGGAGATTTTTCCTTCGTGTTGTTCAGGGGGGGCCGGCTGAACGGAAAAGTGATCCTGTCGACGACATCATGGAGCTCGGCGGGTTCCAGATGTGCGTAGTACTCCTGCGTGATTTTCACATCACTGTGTCCCAGAAGCTTCGAGATCTGATAAATCGACACACCGTCGAGTGCGAGCCACGAGGCGAAAGAGGTTCTAAGTGAATGGAAGTTGAGCCGGCGGTCCAGGCCGATTTCCCGCACGTACCTGCGCAACTTCGTTGTCACCCACCGCCTCATCAGCGGCCTTCCCCGGAGTGTAAAGACGACCCCAGATCCATGGCCGGACTCCCGTGCACGCAGCAGCTTGATTGCGGTGTCTCCGAGAGGCACAGACCTTCGCTTCCCGGTCTTGGTCTTGAACGAAGCACTGCTGCTGAGACGTGCAACCCGGGCTCGAAAATCCACCTGATCCCACCTGAGCGAGAGGATCTCTCCCTGCCTCATCCCGGTCACTGCGGCAAAGAGCACCACATCGCGAAGCCACGACTCCCTGATCCTGTCGAGAAGTCTCTGGAACTGCTCTCGCCTGTAATACGCGGGCTCTCTTTCGGGCACCCGCGCCAGTGAGACTCCTTCAAGCGGACTTCTTGGGAGCATATTCCAACGGACGCCCATGCGGAATGCCGACTTCAGCGTGCGGAGCTCAATATTGACTGTGGCTGGAGCTACCGCGGCCAACCGTTCTATCTTGTACCTGTCAATATCCCGGGGAGTCAGAGAGGGGAGGGGCGGGTTGCCGGCGGACCTTCTGAAGTGAGCAAATGTGGTGCGGTAGATCGCAAAAGTCCCGGGCTCAAGTGTAGCTCCGACATACTTCAGGACCTCGGAAAAGAGATCCGAAACGCGTGGAGCCGGTCTTCGGGCGGCCAATTTCCCTACCATACATGATATAGTGGCAGCCCCCCAAGTTTGACGACATTCACTCTTCAGGACCGGGCGATGGGCCACTCACTCCATAGGTGCGACAATATTGCATATGGCTTGTATATATTCATTCTATTTCAATCTGATGCGCCAGATCCTTTGATCCTGCGACCTAAGAATCCAAACAGGCACTTGACACTCTTGCAATTTTGTATATATTAACAATATACATGTACCGGAGATGGCACTGCACCTCTTGCCGGAAATAGTCGCGTTTGAATGGAATGAGGGGAACAGGGAAAAGAGCAAGATTCGACACAGCGTGGAGTGGTGGGAATGCGAACAGATATTCTTTAATTATCCCTTTCTCACAACGGTAGACGCGAAACACTCCGAACGAGAGGAACGGCACTTTGGATTTGGGCAAACAAACGGAAATCGATTTCTAGCAATAGTGTTTATGGTGCGGGACAAGAAAATCAGGGTCATTTCAGCAAGAGAGATGAATAAGAAAGAGAGGGCCAAGTACAATGAAGAGATTGCCAAAATTCAAAAATGAGAACGACGAAAGGGCCTTCTGGGCAGTACACAGTCCCCTCGATTTCATGGAAGCTAAGAAGTTGCGCCTGACCGCTTTCCCCAATTTGAAGACAACCAGCCGAACTATTTCAATTCGACTTCCCGAATCACTTCTCGAATCCATTAAGGTCCTGGCGAACAAGAAGGACGTCCCGTATCAATCAATGTTAAAGATATTGCTGGCGGAAGCGGTCAGGGAAGAATTACTGACTTCAAAAAGGCGCATCGTGGCGGGATAAGACTCTTGGACGCAATCCGAACCGATCTGGTATACGGCGTGCACAGGAACCCTCGCAAACAACCATCGGGTCTCGTACTCTAGCCGATCATACCCGCGGTTGTAAGAAGGAAGTCTTGAATCGTTGCTTGATGTCGGTTCTGTGCCGTCGCCGGTGTTTCGCTAACCCCAGCTCCCGGCGGAGTCTTGCGACATAGACGCTATTAGATTCGTCTTCCTGTTTTCCCGATCTTACTTCGAATTTCAGGAGGAGGGATCCCAGGATCTCTCGTCCCACCTTGTTTTTGGCAGCCGGACGCGGCGTTAACCCCCTCAATGCAGGGACCGGAATATCGGGCCATGATTCCCAGTGTTTCTCCATCCTGTCCTATGAACTGTCGCATTTCCGGTGATTCCCTGAGCGCCGGAGAATTGGGAACGCGGAATGACCTTTAGCACGCCAGCAAGCGCCGCCAATGCCTACGCTGGAAGGCTCGTTGTTGCAGCCTTGAATGGAACATCGCTTCCGCATTACTGACAGAAGGATCAACATACGTTCAAAGGAGCCAACTATGGCATACATCCAGGGCAGCCCGGGGGAGATTCGTGAGCTGGCGAGGTATGAGGTGCGTCCGGAAGCGCTTGAGGAAGTGCTTGCTGCAATTCATGAATTTGTTGCATATCTCCGGACCAATGAACCTGGAGCACTTCGGTACGAGGTCTGGCAGGAGGACAAGCATCCGACGCGTTTCGTTCATCTTTTTGTGTGGCGGGATGACGAAGCGAATCGCATTCACGGCCAATCAGCAGCCGTCAAGAAATTTGCAGGCATCTTGTATCCCAAGTGCAAAGCCCCGGTAAAGTTCATTAAGTACAAGCAGATAGATGCAAACGCGGCTTTTCTGCGTGTCTAGATTCTCCTGGAACGCCGCAGGGCATAAACATGGCGCACACCCAAATTCAGAACATTCTTAGCAAACCAAAACAGGATACATTGCCACCGCTGTCAGGGACGCCCGTCCGATACTCGAAGAAATCCGGGGAATAACAGTCTATGACAAAGAGCAGTATGAATCCCAAGGTCGACTTCTTCTTCAATAAGGCCGACAAATGGCAGCGAGAAGTGAATAAACTGAGAACGATCGTTCTTGGCTGCCAGCTGACCGAAGAATTGAAGTGGGGTTGTCCCTGTTACACGATTGAAGAAGGCAACATTGTCCTAATACACGTGTTTAAAGAATACTGTGCGCTTTTGTTTTTCAAGGGTGCCCTGTTAAAGGATGGCAGGGGAGTTCTGATCCAACAAACCAAGAATGTGCAGGCGGCGCGCCAGATTCGGTTCACAAACCTCCGAGAAATAGCCGAGAGGGAAACCGCCCTGAGAGCGTACATTCATGAAGCGATTGAGGTGGAAAAAGCCGGGTTGAAGGTAAAACTCAAGAAGACCAGCGAATTCAGTATGCCCGAAGAATTTCAAAGTGAACTGGATAAACAGCCGGCCTTGAAAACTGCTTTTTATGCATTGACGCCGGGACGGCAACGAGCATACCTCCTATTTTTCTCGGCACCTAAACAATCCAAGACCCGGGAGTCGAGAATTGAAAAATGTAAGCGAAAGATATTCAATGGAAAGGGGTTAGCGGATTGACTTAGCACCGCCGTTCTCTTCCGGTCCAGTGACACACTCAACAACCATCTTTCACGGAGTGCATTATGAAATGGTATCACTACGTTGCTTGCCTCTTCGCTGGTCTCTTTCTGGCCAATGCCGTTCCACATTTCGTGAATGGCATATCCGGTGACAGTTTCCCTTCCCCATTTGCCAATCCCCCAGGCAAAGGATTGTCATCTCCTTTAGTAAATGTGTTGTGGGGGTTGAGTAATCTGTTTGTCGGGTACGTTCTTTTGAGAACAGGCAAGGTCTCCAAGACAAACAAGTGGAGTCTTGTCGCATTTTGTGCGGGTGTTGTTTGCATGAGTATTATGTTAAGCCTTGCATTCGCTGACAAGATGCGTTAGAAGTGCAAGTAATTGAGCCTTGAGACATGAACTGTCCGGTAGTCGCTAAGATACTCAATTTCGTTGCGCTCGTTCGATACTCATGGTTGAAGCACCTTATATCGACATAAAATCTGCTCACCGAATTTCTCCTCATTAAATAACCCGCAAACGAGCCCTCCCGTTATTTGCGGGGAATCATATTCATTTCCGGATTTTATATTTGCTTAATTCTGGCCAATTACCGATATTATCGTATATCGCGATACGCGATATACGATACTGGAGGAAGAAGTGAAAAAACCTGTCGGAATGAGGCCCCAGGACGTCCTAGTCCTGTTGAAGATAGTGACCCTTCAAGACTCCCCGTGGAGGACTACTGATATAGCCAATGAGTTGTTCTTGAGCCAATCTGAGGTTTCCGAAGCATTATACAGAAATCAGATAGCGAAGCTCGTGGATGATTCGAAAAGGAATGTTCACAGAGAATCACTGCTTGAATTCTTGGAGCATGGAGTGAGGTATGTCTTTCCTCAAAGACCCGGAGCAATTGTCCGGGGGATTCCGACAGGCCATTCCGCACTCCCTCTTTCAAAGATGATACAATCTGGTGACACTATATATGTTTGGCCGTATTTAGAAGGATCAGTGCGAGGGGAAACCATCGAGCCCCTTTATCCTTCTGTCCCTAGGGCAGCAAGAAAGGACGAAAAGTTCTATGAGTTGGTAGCACTTGTAGATGCGCTAAGGATAGGAAGGACCAGGGAAGTCAAGCTCGCAGCTGCAGAACTCAGAAAAAGGATTCTTCCGAATTGAACGCAACCAACACACAAAAACTGGAAATTGTAGCAGAAGGACTGGGCGATATCCTCGACCAATTCGTGTTTGTAGGGGGTGCGACAGTTGAATTCTATGCCACTGCAACCGGCGCTCCTAAATCTCGCCCAACCCTGGATGTGGATTGTATCATTGAAATCAGCTCCTATAGCAGCTATGGCGATTTTGAGGATGTTCTCCGTCAAAAGGGCTTCCGAAACGAACAAAGCGAAGGCGCACCGCTCTGCCGCTGGACTTATGAAGGCATCAAAATCGACGTGATGCCCACCGATACCAATATCATCGGGTTTTCCAATCGATGGTACGCTGAAGGGATACGCCATTCGATGGACGTAGAGCTTCCAGGTGGCCGGAGAATAAGGGTACTGAAATCACCCTATTTCTTGGCGGCCAAACTCGAGGCGGTAAAGACTCGGGGGTGGGCCGACCTGAGGACAAGCATCGATTTCGAAGATGTGGTTTATGTTTTGCGGAATAGATCTTCCTTCTTAACTGAAGTCCTGGAAGCGGAGCCAGGCGTGCGCGAGTATCTTCGTGAGACGCTCAGGCAAATGCTCGCAAGGAACGACATCAACGAAGCGCTCGTGGCAGTGCTTGACTTTGGGGAACCAGAAGGCACGGCACTATTGATCCGAGGCCTCATGGAAGACATTTGTAGAGCAGAAGAAAGTCCGAACAATGCATGAGGGCGATGGCCAACAATGCAAGAAAAGTGGACGCCCTAACTGTCGATCGGCGTCAAAACCAAACAGACATCAAACTAGACTCGTGTCGACTCGGCAATGTGCCACGATAAGATGCGAGTTCAAGGTTGGAGCTCGTTGACACTTAGAGAACCGGGAGGAAAAGGGAAGTTACAGTTGCATCAATTGAGCTCAGGAAGAGGATCCTGGCTCCAACGTGAGTAGAGCGGCCTATAGCGTTTAGTGGCCGACGTTCTTCTCTTTCAGCGACAGCAAGATCGTGCCACTATTGGATCATAAGTGGCGGGGGAAGGCGGCGGGAGCGCAATCTGTTGCGACTAGGTGCCGAGTAATGCGTCGAGATCGAGGAGATCTTGTTTGCGTCCTGACGCTCGTTTGTTCGCAATGAGGTCCTGCTTGGAAATGAAGTGTACCGCCTGATCTCCATATCGAGATTCAACACGTCGGGCCCAGGCATCCTCAAACGACACACCATCGATCGCCGTGATAATGTCGATGCGAAAAGGGGGATATCCAAGCTGAACTATTTTTCCGGGAACCGCAAAATCGTTCCAAGACAGATCCGGGGCACTGAAGCCAAAGTCGATCAGGGCCTTCTCAATGCTGTGCGCGTTCGCCTCATTTGCTGCGACAAACACGTCCATGTCTCCGGTGTATCGGGGGTGCGCATGCAACGCAAGGGCATACCCCCCGACAATGAGATATTGGACCCTATGGGCGTTGAACGACGCGAATGACTCTTCGCATTCTTTGGCTACTTTTGTAACCCCTCCCAGGCTTGAGCTTCCCATACTGGCGACGAAGAATTTCAACCACGCTCAATCGTTCTTCCATAGTCGTGCCGGCCCAGTACTCGTCGACCGGGCCGCGACGCCGGTGCTCTTCCAGAGAGATTATCTTGATGCAGGATTTGTCCATATTGAATAGCAGTGATGTCTATTGGCGCCGGTCAATCCGTCCGTAATCTCAATCACCGTATAGTCGTACCGGGCTCGGCAGAATCGAGAGCCAGGATTCAGGGTTTTGTACCCTAAACGACAATGCCTTCTTTATCAGGGGGGATCCCGCGGTACTTGCCCAACCGCATAATAAACACTACTTACGCAACTACCGCTTGGAGTGGTTCTGCTCACCATGTCTTAGATCGAATCTGGTGGGGTCAGCTCAGTCTGCTACCGGTTAATTTGGAATTCGAAATAGTCAAAGTTGAAATTCCCCCTGGAAGCAATCTCCAGTGTGATTACTCGTCTTCCCCGCTTCAGGCGGATCACCGCAAGTGATTCGACGTAATTCCAGTGATGCCATTGACGCCAGGCGATCGGGTCCTGTGCGTTAAACGTCGTCGGGATGTCAATCAACCCCGTAGAGTCAGTGTTGTCCACAACCAACCTTATGGTGCCTCCCCGATTTGACGTATACATAGCGCCGATTCTGAATTCGGCAGACTCGGTGACTTCAACGGTATACCTGGTCCATTCCCCCGGTTCGGTCCATCCAAGATAGAGCTGGTTGACACTGGGCTGAACCTTGTTGTAGACCGAATTGTCGATGCTGTCATGGAACTTTGTATACGAGATATCAACTCCTTCATCCATCCTGAAGCCGTTGAGATATCCCGGTCCTTTGTTCAACCCGCCGCTCCCGTTATTCCTCCCGTCACTGTCATGATAGGCTGCTCCTTCACCACCCCGGTCGTAAAATGCACACTTGAGCTTACCCGGGATCTTCTGGATGGACAGAGCGGCAACCGAGTCCAGGTATGGAGTGCCTGTGTATTCCCGATTCTTTCCTGATGACGCGCCTTGACTCAATTCAGTCACCTGAAAATCCCGCACCTCAAAAGACGTTGCGGCAAGAAATACGTAAAGAAATAGACTCTTCATATTATCTTCGCTATTTTATCAATATTCCGTACTTCTTCGTATACCCCAATGTAGTCCAACGGACATTATCAGTCAAAGCACTGGGAAAATAGTCATCAAACCGGAGAAGCAATGCGCGCGTCAGCCCTGATCACTTTTGTCGCTTTATGCTGTTGCCAGCTTACGGCACAGGAAATCAGTCCGTACCTGTTCGGGCAGAATCACTGGCTCGGACAGGGGGACGAAGGGAATCGGCCCGGATATCTCGCGCTTCTGTGGCCTCGGGTGAAGGCGAGCGGCGTCAGGCTGATCCGTATCGGCGGGAACGGCTACGAAAGACGTATGCCGGACAGTCTCAGGCTGTCGAAGATGATAGATTCCATAAAGTCGATCGGTGCGGAACCTCTGTTGCAGGTCCCCCGGCAATTCTCAGCCGACGAGGCATATGGACTTGTCAGGTCGGTCAATGTTCCGGCGAGAGAGCACGTGCATTACTGGTCGATCGGGAACGAGCCGATTCTCGCCAGGGACACACTCCAGCAAATATACACATACATACTCAGGATCGCCCCGGCGATGAAGAAAGCCGATCCGTCGATCAAGATCCTTGTGTTCGATGAGTGCGACTTCTATCCTGACGCGTATCGGGCATTGTGCGGAGGAAGGCTCGACGTGACCGGGAAAGATGCCAACGGCAACTGGATAATCAACGGGTTTACATTCCATCGGTACCCTAACGGAGCGGAATACGAACGCAGCGACGTTGTGTTTGGAGGAATCCAGAACATCTACAAATCTGCAAGGCAACTTTCAGATTTGATCCAGAGCGCCGACAAGAAACACGGGAGAAGGGGAGACGCCAGCTTGATGTGGGGACTGACTGAAGTGAACGTGACATATGCCAATCCCAACAGGGAGGTCTCGGGAACCGGCAATCCATCGTTCCTGGGCGGACAGTTCATAGCTGAGGCCTATGGTATTGGAATGAAATTCGGGGCGTTCACCGTGTGTCCGTGGTGCATCAGTGAAACCGATCACGTCAGCACAGATTTTGGGTACCTCGGTCTCCCGTCGGAATTCTTCCCTCGTTCCAGCTATTACCACACCCAGTTGATGGCCCTAAATTTCAAAGGTCATTACCTGCCCGTGTCCACGAACAACAAGTATGTGAAGGCCATCGGCTCACAGGACCGGGACAGGATCTGCGTCATGATCCTCAATGAAGCACAAACAGGTGTCCTTGATTTTGATCTGGTGCTGAACGCGCGGGGGAAAACGGCCAGGCCATTGGTTGTCAAGACCGATACAGGCATCGATGAGGTGATCAGCGGACGGATTCCAAACCAGACCACGATTCTGTTCGTCCTGGATGGAAAAGGGAAGAAGGTCAAGGAGTACACATACGGTGTAGCCCAAAACCTGAGAGAGAGACCCCCTGAGGTCCGGACATTTCAGTAGGAATCGTTGCGTTTTGAAACACAAATGCCTCCAATTTCTGGAGGCATCTGGTGACCGCCTGTGAATCAGCTTCGAACCCAGTAAAAACGTCAGTTTGAAGCCCGCAGGATTGTTCTATTTCTTGAGCGGGAGACGGGACTCGAACCCGCGACGTCCAGCTTGGGAAGCTGGCATTCTACCACTGAATTACTCCCGCAATCGCTTCTAATGAAATATAGCTCCTGACGCCCGGAATTGCAAGGCGCGAACACAAGCTAGAGGAACAGGAATACCGGCTTATAATCTCGTTCAATTAGCTTGGATTTAAGATGTTCCTTCGTTCGTCTTGACCTTGAAGAGAACGCCCGGAAGAATACATGAACTGTACGACCCGCGGCTTCGTAAACCGCAGGTCGGGGGTTCAATTGACACGGACCTTCCCACCTCAAAGTGATTCGATGTCGAGCTATTAAATTCTTTGAATTTGAACGTACACGAAGAGGGGGGCCACCTCATCGACGCCTTGACCACCACGCTAGGAAAGATTGGCCCTCCCCGCAACTGACGCGACAAGCAGTCTCGGCAATTTTCACCTTTCTTAAAAGGCTTTCGCCTCTTCAGGAAGCGACTCCTGGTTCAGGAACCGAAGGAGATCGCCCCATCGCAAGCCCCTCCCATTTCTTCGTCACTCCTTTAAGCTAAGCAGTTTACTGCGAATCGACCGAACCAGAATTATGTGATTTCAATTCCTCGGTTTCTGCGTAACCAGCGAACTGCTTCTATCTATGTGTGGAAGGCTACCGCCGCTAACATCTAACCGAAGTTCTTTCCGAATTTGTTTTCCTTTCCAATCCGCACGGCCAATCTCTATGCTTACTCATCCATGCATCAGCTTTCTCAGAGCAGCACTCGTGCTTGCCCTAAGTCTGATCGGCTCCGTTTCGAGGGCTCAGGTAGTGCAGGGTATCACTGTCGAGCAGTCAGACGATACGGTGAAGATTCACTATACCGTCAATGCGGGACGCCCTGGAGACCTGTGTAAAGCCGAGCTTCTGGTATCCACAGACGGTGGGCTGACTTTCAATATTAGACCGAAAATGACAAAAGGTCTCGATCGGACGGTTCGCGTCGGGATGCCACATGAAATCATCTGGGTCCCGCTTGCCGAGAACATAGAGATCAATAGTGACAACGTAGTCTTCAAGGTAGTAGCCGACCTTCTCAAGATCAGCGATGAGGTGGAGTTCGTACGCGTCCAGGGGGGGGAGTTCCCGATGGGGGACTACGGGGGCATTGGCCAGCCTGACGAGCTCCCTATTCACTCCGTGACACTGAGCAGCTACGAGCTGGGGATGTACGAAGTGACGAACCAGCAATTCTGCAAATTCCTGAACGAATATCGGAGTCCCGTGGTCAAAACAGGCGAGTTTTCGGGAGAACCGCTTCTCTTTGAATCGGAAGGTGGAATCCACATGAACGGGGTGACCTGGACGGTCAAACAGGGATTAGAAGATTGCCCGGTGTGCAATGTTACATGGTTCGGAGCGAACGAATTCTGCCGCGTGAAGGGGTTTCGCCTCCCGACGGAAGCAGAATGGGAATACGCGGCTCGCGTGCAGGGCAAGAAAGTCCAATTTGCGAACGGAAAAGATCTGGCCGACCCGGAAGACATGAACTATGATGCGTCAAACGACACTCTCAATGCAACCTTCTCAGAAGTTCGTAATCGGGGCGCAATAACGCGAGTGGGCATATTCCCGCCCAATGGTCTCGGGCTATATGACATGAGCGGCAATGCGTGGGAGTGGTGCCAGGATTGGTATAACAGCGAGTATTACGCATCGTTGTTTGCCGACGCCAAACCCGATCCTGCCGGCCCCTGGTTCGGCAATTACAAGGTAATACGGGGGGGAGGCTACGGGAACAATGCGCATGGCATACGGACGACCGGGCGGAGTTTCATGCATCCCGGCCGAAGTAATCCCGATATCGGGTTCCGTGCGGTGCGCAAGTGAACCGGGTACAATGAAATCACTCTCCTATCACTATTATTGAACGGAGGCACGGAATGAGATACGCCATCGCATTAATCCTGGCGTTCTCGGCTGCGACCGGCGGTGCACAGGGAACACATGTAGAATTGAGAAGCTCGCCACTGCACATACGGATTATCGCCGATACAATTCCCCCGGTGCTTGCTCTGAATCCATTCAGGGCGATCGAACCGGGGTACAAATTCCGTGTGCGTGATTCGGTAATCTGGGTCACGGGATCAGTCACGGACCTCGATGGTGTGTCTTCACTCCAGATTGGCGGCAAATTGGTTCCGAACTTCCATGGGGGCAAATTTGCGGCCTTTGTACACCTCATGTGGGGGGAGAACTTCGTGACGATCCGTGCTCTCGACAAGAAACACAATGCGAGGGATACCGTGCTCGCAGTCTACCGGGACCCTCACGCGGACACAACCGCACCCACTGTCGAAATAACGGAGCCCTTTAAGGGGCGGGGCATAAGGCTCCTTCAGAAGACGACGATGTTGCGAGTGGGAGGGACGATCAGCGACGATAATAGCATTGCGGCCGTCTACGTCAATGACCATAGAGTGGATAGCATCGCAGGGGGCTTCTGGCACTACGATCTCCCTACGGATAGCCTGAAGGCGATCTCGGTCAAAGCAGTGGATTCGAGTGGTAATGTCGCGTTCGACTCCTTGATCCTCCCTTCCCATGCTTTCGCGCTTGAGCCCGAAACTGTGCCGATCCCTGTCTCAGGGAAATTCTTCGCCTTGCTCATTGGCGTACAAAGATATCGCCTGCCGGGAATACAGGACCTCAAGAATCCCGTGCGCGACGCGGAAAGCCTCGAAGAGATCCTAAATTCCCAGTACACCTTCGACAGCGAGAATATCACTGTCCTCAAGAATCCTTCGCGCGATAAGATCATGGAGACGTTCGAAAAACTCCACGGAGTGATTAAAGAAGAGGACAACTTCCTGATCTTCTACGCCGGGCATGGCTATCTTGACAAAGAAGCCCACCAGGGGTACTGGTGGCCGTCCGACGCGCATTCGACGAACCCGTCACATTGGATTTCCAACGCGGATCTCCGCGATCAGATCAAGCGGATCAAGGCAAAGCATACTCTTCTCATCTGCGATGCATGTTTCAGTGGAAGCGTCTTTCGCACATCCAGGGGCGGACAAATGGACAACGCGGACATTCCCACTCTGGAGGCATACAAAAGAAGGAGCAGAACCGCGCTTACAAGCGGGGAGGAAGATGTTCCGGATGAGAGTGTATTCACACACTACCTGATCGATATACTCAAGACGAACGAAGCGCGCCATTTCCGGACAATTTCTCTTTATGGCGCCCTGCACGATGAGGTGATCAGCAACAGCCCGAACCGCCAGAGCGTAGAGTATGGTATCATTCAGGAAGCTGAAGACATGGGTGGCGGAGATTTTGTTTTTATCAAACGTGCTGCCGAACCGCGATAAGATCCAAACTGACATCTGGAGATCTCATGAAACACATTCCCTTGTTGCTTGCTGCAGCGTGGCTGGCTCTGAACGGTCCCATCGCAAATGGGCAGATTACGAGCGCTTCCGGAAATATCGAGGTATACTCGCACAAAACCGTCGGGAACCAGTTCGGCCTCCTCCGGACGACGATACTCTTTCCCGCTTCCGGCAATCTTCCCGACCAGGCAATTCGCCAGCAGGGGATTTTGTTCACGCATACATACAATCTCGGAACATTTGATCCGATCGTCTTTTCAATGAACGATCAGTTGACCTTTGGCTTCGAAGGGGCCTTTCGCGTGGGTGTCGGGATCGGGAGCGAAACCCTCGGGCAGCTCTGGGGACCCTTCACGCAGACTGCGATCAAGTATTATGTAGCAGTATGCGATCCTTTCTCGGTGGAGGTGGGGCCGTCCTATACGCACGCATTTCGAAACGGCACAGGCATAACCGCGAAAGGCGGCATTACGATTATCGACATTGGTGCCACCGGCGCAATGATGCAGCATGGGACGCTCAAGGAAAATGGAATCCTCGTGGCAAACCTCCTGCCTGTCCAGATCAGCGGCTCTGTGTTTTTTGATTTTGGTCGCTCGGGACTTGGTGTTCAGTATTTCATCAATGCATCTAACCTGATTTCCTATGTGATCGCGCCAGAGGCGTTGTACTCAGACGACAATCGAGGGGTGGTCTCACGCGGACTCATTAAGAAATACGCCATTCAGCTCGTGTATATATATTAGTCACGGGCTTTACTCCCATGCCCCATTCTGTCGTGCTGACGGCCAGCCACTCACCTCATAGTAGGCCAGAACATGCCCCGTAGCGCCAATCCCCAAACTCCTTCACCGCAGCCGATTTATCTGGGATCAACGCTGGTCGGAAAGCAAATCTCGCACTACCGCGTGATCGCCCACCTCGGGCAGGGGGGGATGGGGGTCGTCTACAGTGCCGAAGACCTCCTGCTGCGAAGAACGGTAGCCCTCAAGCTCCTGTCAAAAGCTCTCGCCGGAGAGCAGCAATACCAGAGACGTTTCCTTCGCGAAGCTCAAACGGCTTCTGCGATCAACCATCCCAACATCTGCACAATCCACGACATCATTGAACAGGGCGAAGACACTGTCATCGTCATGGAGTACGTTGACGGTATCACACTGCGTACCTGGATGCAATCGCAACAAAAAACCATCCGCGGCACCCCGGCAACCGACGAATCGCTGGTCTTGAAGATCATGGATCAGCTTGTGGACGGTCTGGAGGCGGCCCACCAGAAAGGGGTCGTCCATCGGGACATAAAGCCGGAGAACATCATGATCGACAGCCGGCAAAGGCTCAAAATCATGGACTTCGGGCTGGCCAAACTGAAAACGGACAACAACCTCACGAATGCGGGCTCGACACTGGGAACGTTGCGGTACATGGCTCCCGAACAAATACGGGGAGGAGACGCGGACCAGCGAAGTGACATCTATGCCGCCGGCATTGTTCTTTATGAGATGTTTTCGGGAGACATCCCGTGGCAGGCCGACCACAACGCTGCACTGTTGTACGCAAAGACAAACTACCCGCCCGAGCGACTTGCCGATAGAGTGAAAGGATTGTCCCTGGAGCTTAGCAGGATCGTGATGAAGTGCATTGCGACAGAACCCGGGGCCCGTTACGGCTCGCTTGGCGAGCTGAGATCAGACCTTGTAACCTACAAGAACTCATCGGCGACTCAACGAGTCCCGCTCAGCCTGCTCCTTCGTTTGCGCGAGTCTTCCGTACTCACCGGGATCATGCATCCCACCTCCTGGAAATCGAGATCAATCGCGGCTCGCTGGAGGTTATCCCTGGCATTTGTCGGCGTGATTGTCCTTTCGGTCCTGGGGGTAACGAAACTATTCCCCGTGGGCACCGCGAGAATTGCCGTCTTGACTATGCCTGAAGGAGCCAGCGTCGAAATCAACGGCAAGCACATAGGATTGTCCCCGCTGGAAACATCAGGAGTCCCGGCCGGACCTGTTCGAGTCTCCGCGTCCCTTGAAGGATTTACTACAAGAGACACGTCGCTCACGCTGAGCGCGAGAGGATCGGCGTCGTTAACCCTCAATCTTGAGCAAGTGCTAAATCCAGAGGGAGGACCTCCGTCATTGGCCACGGACTCCCATGCACCTCCTCTCAAAAGCATATCCCAGCTCGCTTCGTTCATCATCGAGGATCTCCGCCACAATGCGCACGTTGAACAACAGGCGGTCTTGCTCGCCCCCCTTTCGTTTCAGGATTCGAAAGCGTCAAGTGCGTTTGCTCGGTATTTTCAGAAGCTTCTTGAGGCGCGTCTCGCGAGAGTTCCAGGCTGGAAAGTTGTCCTCCCTCCCACGAATGTGGATCCGGGGGCCGACGACGCCGCCCGGGCTTTCGTCGAAGCGTCGGGCGCTCGTTACCGGTTGGGCGGGAGCTACTGGCGTTACAAGGGAGTCGCTCAATTTTTCGTAACCCTCGAGGACCTATCCTCCAGAACCCTTGTCACCACTACAGAGGCAAGCGTCCCGGCAGGCGCGCTCCGCCTTGCGGGCCTCTCCTCTCAGCCGGGTAATCTCGACCGCATCACGCAGGATGAGCGAGTGATCGCAAAGGGGGAGATCAGTTCCGGTCCTCTGAAACTGGACGTCTGGACTAGCCACGGCGCGGAGAACGTGCTCTATGACGATGGTGACACGCTTGCTGTATTCGTTCGGGTCAATCAGCCCTGCTACCTGCGCGTGATATACAACAGTGCAGACGGGAAACGGTGGCTTATGACAGGATATGACGACGTCTATATCGACCAGAAGAATGCAAACCAGCGTGTACATCTAAAAGAGGCCGAGTGCGGTGAGCCATTCGGTGCTGAAATGATTCAGGCATTTGCACGCAGCGAAAAATTCGAGCGAGTGACCATTGATCGGACGGCCGGCAGTTTCCCCCTAATTGTCGGGGATCTGAAGGAGGTTCTGGCTTTGACGCGGGGAATAAAGGCAACCTCGCCGAAAGTCTCCCAGGTTGAGAAGCGGATCGTCATCACTACCATCCCACGACTGCTCCCGGGCGCCAACGGCGAACGGTGAAGGTATTGAACCCGTTTGCCTTCGGGCGCCTACTCTTTAGCCGGGCAAACTGTTGTTTCCCAGTCCCTGAGACAAATTACTTCTGTCCTGCGCAATACCGAGCGGACCCCCTCCCGCTACTCCCCACTTTCTCACTTCTGCAATTTTGCCAGCGCGGCGATTCCCGTCTGACTGTTCGGAACTAAGCGAAGGGATTCCTTGTAAGCCGCAATTGCCTCGGCGGTCTTCCCTGCGTCAGCGTACCCTTCCCCGAGACTATCCCATGAGTTAGATGACTGCGGAAACGCCTTCGTGTTGACCCTGAACACGATAATGGCGTCGTCCAGTCAACATTGCGCGATGAGCGAGTATCCAAGATTATTGATCAGTCCTTCTGCGTTCGTGAAGTAGCGATGGACGGGGTCAGTGACAAATGAGCGGTACGCGTCGAAGGCCCCGTCAAATCCCCTCGTCTTCAATCCTGCAAGAACTGATTCCTTCCCTCACAAATCGGGAATCATGTCGCTAATCACCCGAGGTGTGCCAGAGAATGAGGTCCATCGCCGGATCTCGATTTGCAGTATAATCTTCGAACGAAGGGCTGACCGCAATCTCCGGGAATGTGGCCGTCCTCTTGTCGTCCCGGGGAGTGCATTATTCCCTTTAGCGCTCGAGCAGATCACATCGACAAGAAGCTGGGACGTGGACTGTTCAGGGAGAGAAGGTTCAGCGCCAATAATCAAGCCCGACGATTCCTGACACACAACGGCCATTCGAAGAAAGTAAGGGCGACCCCTTGACGTTTCCTCATTGACATTCCCCGGGCCGCTGTTCGCCAGCGCGGCCTCTCCTCCGCCCCCCCCAGGACAACCCCCCGTACCAGGGGCCTCGAGAGACTCCGCGGACGCCAGCGGCCCGGGAAACCAGCATACCTGCCTCAATACCCCAGTATGACGATTGATGCGGAAATATCGAACGAGTGAGAATTGTTGCTGACCAGGAGGTCCGATGACGAGATTGTCGATGTTAACGTGGGATTGACGCCGCCGCTGCTGTGGAACGATGACCCCGTCGTGCTGCCGGAATACGGCGACCTGGCATACGACCAGCTTGCAGCGAGCGAGAGCTCGATGTTCGATTGGATGCGATGAGCGAGAACAAACGATCCCGCCAGGCTCTCGGTCTTGAAGGCGTTCGGTCCGCCGCTGAAGGAGTCCGTGTTAGAAAGAGACGGGTCGACAAAGCTGTAGCTCGATGAGAGCGTGGATCGCGTCCCGTAGGTGCTGTAAGGCTGGTACGTTACGCCGATTGAAGCGGTGGTCCTGTCGGAGAGACCATACGTGAAGTTCGTATTGGCATAAAACGCCTTGTAGGGCGTGTAATACGACGTGAAATTGTCCCCCGTCGTGGTCGTCGTGGTGGTCGGTGTGCTGGCAGTAGAGTTGCTCGTGGAGAACGACGCGTAGTCGCTCGGTCTGAGCGTGTAGTGGGGTGTGAGAACGAATGCGTACTGCCCATTGTGCAGAGCCGGCAGTCTGAACCCGGTGATCACGTAGAAGCTGCTCAAATCCTGCGAGACCGCCGCGGCTGTTGTTGCCACGATACAGACAAAGACTGCGATTGCGGATTTCATAGCTGATCTCCCTTATTATGTTGTGAGATATGGTTAGTGCAGCGATGACGCCATCGTATCATCGTTTGCCATTCCGTGTCCTGCACTTAAGGGAGTTGACGGTGCGGCTTCTCCTGCTCCGCCCGCGTGAATTCAGCAATGATAACGTGAGTCTTCGAGTCTCAAACGCTGTGCCACGTGATGCTTTGAGGAAAGGGTACGAAAGCGGGGCGAAAGTGAATGTCCGTGGGAATTCTGCAGCAGCGAGTGTCTCTTCCCGGATGGTCTCCGTTCACTAATGAGGACATGATTCGAGGCTGCTGAGAACTTTGTTCGCAAGGAACCCGCACTCTCTGAATGCTGAAACCTCGGGATGAAATTGTGGGTGCAATCACGCAAACAGCCGACCCGCAGACTGCGGACCGGCTGTTTCGTGCCTGACGGCGGCTCGGAGCGTAAAGTTGGGTTCACACTTTCAGAACGATCCGTCCGCGGCCGTGGCCGGTCTGGCTCAGGTCATGTGCAGCCCGGGCCTCTTTCAGGGGGAACACTTTGCCTGATCCTGCCTTGATCGTCTTGGTAGCGACACCGTCGGCAATGTCTTTCAAACGGATCGGTGAACCCTGCCGTGACGAAAGGGCTTTCACACCAAGCGCCTTGGCCCTCTCCTGGGAAGGCATGCCGGCAATGGTGACCAGGACTCCACCCTTCTTGAGAAGTTGGTAGGATTTCTCCAGAACTTCACCCCCGACGGTATCGATGACCACATCGACGTCCTTAACCGCCGCTTCGACGGGACCCTTCTTGTAGTCGACAACCAGCTCGGCTCCCAGGGATTTGACGAAATCGACGTTGGCCGTCGAAGTAGTTCCTATCACCTTTGCCCCCTTCTGATGCGCCAATTGAACGGCGAAAATCCCCACCCCTCCGGAGGCTCCCTGGATGACGACGGTTTGTCCAGCTTTTACTCCGGCGTCCTCGACGGTCTGCCATGCCGTGAGGGCTCCCACAGGCAACGTGGCGGCTATTTCAAAACTCAGGCCGTCCGGCTTGGCAGCCACGGCAGCAGCCTTGGCGATCGCGTATTCGGCGTAGCCTCCCTGAGCCAAGCCAAAGACCGCCTCACCGCTTTTCAGGCCGGTCACCCCGGGTCCGATTTCTTCAATCGTTCCCGAAACGTCGATGCCGGGGGTATATGGGAGCTGGATGGGCATAAAGTCTTTCAGATATCCGGCCCGGAACTTCCAGTCCACCGGGTTGACCCCCGCGTAGTGGACCTTGATCAAGACTTCTCCTGTAAATCTCACGAGCGGGCGACTTGCATAAGTAAATTCTATTCATTACAGAGATTTAGTGTGTATCGGGTAGTAAGCACCCGCGGTTGCCATAACCTTCGAAAGGACTCGTCATGCTGCGCATCATAATGCCTGCATTGCTCCTCATGTTCCCTCTTGGACTATTGGTAGTAACGGCGGGGGAGGGAGACCCCTTGCTCAGGGACGTATCGCCATACCAGGCCGATAGCGTACTGTCAAGCCAGGGGGTATCGGGCAACTGGACTTCAGACGCTCCCGGGGTCCGACACCGTGTTACCCCAAGCGACCTGCCTAAACCATATGAGTCCAAATCGGTCGACAATGGCCCCCACTTAGTCGAGCGGCCGGCCAACGCGTGGCCAAAGGTTCCCCCGGGATTCAAGGTCGAGGAGTTCCTGACCGGGCTCGACAATCCACGCCTCATCCGCACCGCCCCCAATGGGGATATCTTCGTTGCGGAAAGTCGTCCTGGACGGATACGCGTCTTGCGGGGAGCAGACGGGGCTGACCATCCGGAGGTCAACCAAGTCTTTGTCTCGGGGCTTGACAGGCCCTTTGGCATCGCATTCTATCCGCCGGGTCCCGACCCGGAATACATCTACATCTGCAATACGGGGACTGTCATTCGGTACCCCTACCGCTCAGGTATCCTCGAGGGCCGTGGCACGCCGGATACAATCGTTTCCGACATTCCGGGAGGAGGGTTGCTCCGCGGCGGCGGACACTGGACACGCGATATCGCTTTTTCGAGGGATGGGAAGAAGATGTTTATCTCGGTCGGCTCGCATTCCAACGTTTTCGAGAATTCCAACGAGAACGAGGATCGGCGTGCGGATATTCTGGAATACAATCCCGACGGAACGGGATTCCGGATCTATGCATCCGGGATACGCAACGCCGTCGGTATCGCGATCCACCCGCAGTCGGGGGAACTCTGGGCCTCGGTCAATGAACGTGACGGTCTGGGAGACGACCTTGTGCCGGACTACATCACGCGAGTCAGGGAGGGCGGCTTTTACGGCTGGCCGTGGTACTATATCGGCGGAAACCAGGATCCGCGTCACGCCGGCGAGCATCCGGAGCTTCGGGAGAAGGTCCTCATTCCCGACATCCTGCTCCAGTCGCATTCGGCCTCGCTCGAAATGACGTTTTACGCGGGAGGGCAGTTTCCGCGGGAATACGTCAATGATGCTTTCGCCTGTGAGCACGGCTCCTGGAACCGGTCATTCCGCACGGGCTACAAGCTGATCCGTGTTCCCCTCCGCAACGGAGTGCCCGCGGGTTTGTATGAAGATTTCATGACCGGCTTTGTGACCCCCGACGGGAACGTCTGGGGACGCCCCGTGGGAGTGACCGTGACGAAAGGGGGGGCGGTCCTCGTGACCGACGACGGTGCGAACGTGATCTGGCGGATTTCGTACCGTGGGCGATAGGCCGCAGGAGACGTGCAGCGCGGAATGAGGGATCTCCGCGGGGATCAGAGCCTCTTGAGCATTGTTGCGTTCCGTGGGGCTTGACTCCCTGGTCCGGCGGCGGGAGCGGAGGAGATGATATCCCGAGCGAGAGTGCAGTGAAGGCGAAACATCACCCTCGCAAGACCTCAAAGTGACACTGACATTTGCGGCGCCCGTCACGTTTGTCCTGCTGAAAATCATCGGGGCGACAATGGGAATCAAGAGCAACGAGCAGCATCAGTCCGAAGGTCTGGACCTGGTCGAAAACGAGGAAAAAGGGTATCACGAACTCGCGTAGGGTCCCCGGTCGCGCCGGCCGGATCAGAAGGGACCTTGAAGCGCTAGTCCATGAACAACCAGACCTCGGAACCGTCCCTGTCATTGTTCACGTAGACCGTTCCTCCGACCTTGCTTAGGAACGGGAGCAATCCCTTCCAGCCGATCGTGACGGTGTTGTCGTCCTTGCCCCCCGCCTCGAATTCCATCTCCCCCAGTTTCATGCGGAACGTCCGCTCGCCGTTCTTGTATGTCTCCAGCACAACGCTCCCTTCGGTTCCGGCGTGACGGGGAGGGTCGATGTCTTTCATATACAGCGTGACTTCGGAGCCGTTGTCAGGGTCCGTCGCATGGACTGTCTCCCGGGTCCCATCCAGGACGTCGCGGAGCATTTGTTTTGTGATAAGCTCGTTGTTCCCATGTTTGTTCAGATGCATGGAGCCGTCCTTGTCGGCCTCGAGCATGGCGACCGCGATTTCCCGCGTGACCGCGATCTTTGTCAATTCTCCATTTTCGTTTTTTACTTCGATCCACAGGGCCGATCTGGAAGAACCAGCCTGTGAAGCCGAAGAGGCGATGAGGAGGCAGGCGAAGGCAAGCAGACACCGTTGCAGGATATTCATGTGAGGGCCTCGGCAGAGTGTTGTGGAATGGGTGACTCCTAACGATACGAGGCTGGAGAGAGAAAGTTTCCCTTCTGAGGAGGACGGATGAAAGGGGCACAGATTTGCCGTTCCAGATGTTGATTATTGTACTCAGGGGGGGTACTTTGGAGAGATATGAAGACGCTATTACCTGTTGCCGCTCTTTTGATGTGCCTTGTCGCTTGTTCATCTTCTCAGGGCACAGCCCCTCATATCCGTGTTTCAGAGGATATCGAGGTTTTCCGGATAGCACCCCATTCCTACGTGTATGTGTCCTACTTCGAATTGCCCCCTTGGGGGAGGGTTCCTTCGAACGGCCTGGTCCACATTTCGGACGGCGAGGCCCTCCTGTTTGACACCCCCATGAGCGATTCACAGACGAAGACACTGGTGAGGTGGATTACCGATTCACTCAGGGTGACAATTAAGGGCCTTATTGCCAATCACTGGCATAAAGACTGCATCGGCGGGCTGAGATACATCAAGAGCATCGGCATCCCTTCCTACGCGAACGAAAAGACAATCGCCGTCGCCAGACTCAAAGGTCTCCCGGTCCCCGAACACTCATTCCGTGATTCGTTGACAGTTCGCGTCGGCAGGGATGTGGTACTCAGCAGATATTTCGGGGCCGCCCACACAACTGATAACATCGTTTCCTGGATACCCTCCGAACACATTCTGTTCGGCGGGTGCATGGTGAGAGAGCTGTCGGCGACCACACCCGGGAACACGGCAGACGCCGATCTGGCAGCATGGCCGCTGACTATAGGCAGGGTGATAACGTCGTATCCGGCTGCGGTGATCGTCATTCCCGGCCACGGTGCGATAGGCGGCACTGATCTCCTCAGACATACGCGGGATCTCCTCGCGAAAACGAAATAGAAAAACACCCCGCCGCTGGGATTTCAGTGGTTTCCTCTTTGCAGAGGATACCGACTTTGTGACTCACGCGATGATCATCGCACAATCCAAGCCGGCGCAGCCTGAATTCAGAGGAAATGGCAGCGATTTTTTTGGAGATTATTAGGTAATTTGTCGAGATCACTTGACATTTTGTACGCCATTGTTATTTTATATTATGTAAAGCTATTCAAAACTGCACATCCTCCTAATTTTCTAAGGGACGATGGAAAGAGTGCGGAGCATGATAAGGCGAAACCGCCATAACGGCTTGCGGTTTTTCCTCTTCGTTCATTTGAGGGAGGTACAGGATGATTGACCGCCCACTTCGCGGTCTGCCGGAAGAGCAGGGGCTCTACAGTCCGCACAACGAGCATGACGCTTGTGGTATCGGTTTCGTAGCAAGCGTCAACGGCGCGAAATCCCACGACATTATCGTCAAGGGGATCCAGATCCTGGTTAATCTGATCCACCGCGGCGCTTGTGGCTGCGACCCTGAGACCGGCGACGGTGCAGGAGTGCTGATCCAGATTCCTCACAAGTTCTTTGCACGCGAATGCGCCAAACTGGGATTCACACTTCCGGCTTCCGGTGAGTATGGCGTCGGCGTGACCTTTCTACCGGTCGAGCCGCATCCTCGCCTTCAGTGTGAAGGACTTATCGAGCGCATCGCCCAGGAAGAGGGACTGTCGCTGCTGGGGTGGCGTGATACGCCGATCAACGGCGACGCCATCGGCCGCATTGCGCGCGCTTCGCAGCCCTACATTCAGCAGGTTTTCCTCGGCCGTGGCAAAGGGATGACCGATGATCAACTCGAGCGCAAGCTGTACGTCGTCCGCAGACGAGTGGAAAATGCCGTCGCCGCTTCTGACATTCCCGACAAGGAGTTCTTCAGCATCCCATCCATGTCCGGACGGACCGTCGTCTACAAGGGACTGCTGCTTGCTCCGCAGATTGCAGAGTTCTATCCCGAGTTGAGCGATCCGGATGTTGTCAGCGCGTTGTGCCTGGTCCATCAGCGTTTTTCGACGAACACGTTTCCCACCTGGCAGCTTGCCCATCCCTACCGGTTCATCGCGCACAATGGAGAGATCAACACTCTCCGGGGGAATGTGAATTGGATGCACGCCCGGCAGTCGGTGTTCGCCTCCCCGCTGTTCGGCGAGGATATGAAGAAATTATTCCCCATCATCCAGCCGGGTGGAAGCGATTCTGCGAGCTTTGACAATGCCCTGGAGCTTCTGGTGATGGCAGGACGGAGCCTTCCCCATGCGATGGCCATGCTGATTCCAGAGGCTTGGGCGAACAATCCGTACATGAATGCCCAGCGAAGGGCTTTCTATGAATACCATGCTTCGTTGATGGAGCCGTGGGACGGCCCTGCTGCAATTGCCTTCACCGACGGCAGAGTTATCGGTGCAACGCTCGATCGTAACGGACTCCGGCCGGCGCGCTATATGGTGACGCGCGATGGTTTGGTCATCCTCGCCTCCGAATCAGGCGTGCTGCCGGTAAAGCCGGAAGAAGTGAAGATCAAGGGGCGCTTGCAGCCCGGTAAGATGCTGCTTGTGGATACCGTCGAGGGACGCATCATTCCCGACAAGGAACTGAAAGCTTCGCTGTATGGTCGCAACCCCTATGCCCTCTGGCTGAAGGAGAACCAGATCACCATCGATGATCTTCCGGAGCCGCCGCGCGAGCACGGGACCGACCATGAAACCATCCTCTGCCGGCAGCGTGCCTTTGGCTACACTGACGAAGATCTGAAATTCATCCTCGGCCCAATGGCGGAAAAAGGAATAGAGCCGATCGGATCAATGGGCACGGACACGCCATTGGCATGCCTCTCGGACAAACCCCAGCCGCTGTTTAATTATTTTAAGCAGCTCTTCGCCCAGGTGACGAATCCGCCGATCGATCCCATACGGGAAGAGATGGTGATGTCGTTGATCAGCTATATCGGCAACGAGCGGAATATCCTGGCCGAAACTCCGCAGCATTGCCATACGCTCAAGATGCCTGAACCGATCGTCACGAATCGGGACCTCGAAAAACTTCGCAGGGTGTCGCAGGGCGATTTTCTTGCCACAACACTGCCTCTGTTGTTTCCCGTTGAAGAGGGGGTCAAAGGTCTCGAGCGCGCGTTGGATCAACTTTGCCGTCGTGCTTCACTTTCCATCAAGTCAGGGTATTCGGTGTTGATCCTCTCCGACCGTGGGATCGACAAGGATTATGCCCCCATTCCAAGCCTTCTTGCGTTGGCGGCCGTACACAATTACCTGGTACGCGAAGAAACACGCACGCAGGCGGCGCTGGTCATTGAATCCGGCGAACCACGAGAAGTGATGCATTTCGCGTTGCTGATCGGCTACGGAGCGAGTGCCATCAATCCGTATCTTGCCATCGAGACGTTGGAGGATATGGTGATACGTGGGCACGTGCCGTCCGAGCTTACGTTCGAGAAGGCCCTGACGAATTTCAAAAAATCCATCAACAAGGGGCTGCTCAAGACTTTTTCCAAGATGGGAATCTCCACGCTTCAGAGTTATCGCGGCGCCCAGGTGTTCGAAGCAATCGGGCTGAATGCGGAATTGATTGAGAAGTATTTTACCGGTACGGCGTCACGCATCGGCGGCATCGATCTGGCTGTGTTGGCACATGAAGCCGTGCTGAAGCACCAGTACGCGTTCAAGTCCATCACGGAATCGTCTACCGAGCTTCTTGTAGGGGGCAACTACCAATACAGGATTGACGGCGAGTACCACCTGCTCAATCCTCTGACAATTTCGAAGCTTCAGCAGGCGGTGCGGCAGGAAAATCCCCAGACATTCAGGGAGTACACCGATCTGATCGATCGCCAGAACGGTCAACTCTGCACGCTGCGGGGACTGCTCGAGCTGAAGAAATCCGGCACGCCGATCCCTCTCGATGCAGTGGAACCTGCAAAGGAGATTGTTAAGCGGTTTGCGACAGGCGCAATGTCGTTCGGCTCAATTTCGAGAGAAGCGCACGAGACCCTGGCAATCGCCATGAACCGCATCGGCGGCAAGTCGAATACCGGTGAGGGGGGCGAAGACGAAGCACGGTTTGCCCGTGATGAGAACGGCGATCTGCGGCGGAGCGCGATCAAGCAAGTGGCGTCCGGCAGATTCGGTGTGACCACCAATTATCTGGTGAACGCCGATGAACTGCAGATCAAAATGGCACAGGGAGCGAAGCCTGGTGAGGGCGGCCAGCTTCCCGGTCATAAGGTGGATGAGACCATTGCCCGGGTGCGTCATTCGATTCCGGGTGTGGGATTGATTTCGCCGCCGCCGCATCACGATATATATTCCATTGAAGATCTCGCGCAGCTTATCTATGACTTGAAGAACGTCAATCCGAAAGCACGGATTTCCGTGAAACTGGTGTCGGAAGTTGGTGTGGGGACCGTGGCTGCCGGTGTGGCAAAAGCCCATGCCGACATGGTGCTCATCTCGGGTGATTCGGGCGGGACCGGCGCGTCCCCCATCAGTTCCATCAAACATGCCGGCGTTCCCTGGGAACTCGGTCTTGCCGAGACGCATCAGACCCTTGTCATGAACGATCTCCGCGGCCGCATCAGGGTCCAAACTGACGGGAAACTCCAGACAGGACGTGATGTAGTGATCGCCGCACTTCTGGGCGCAGAGGAGTTCGGCTTCTCGACAATGCCGCTCATTTCCATGGGCTGCCTCATGATGCGCAAATGTCATTTGAATACCTGTCCGGTCGGGATTGCCACGCAGGATCCGGCGCTCCGTGCCAAATTCCACGGGACTCCGGAAAACGTGATCACGTTCTTCTTCAATATCGCCGAGCAGGTGCGCGAATATATGGCGCAGATGGGATTCAGGCGGTTCGAGGAAATGATCGGTCACGTGGACATGCTCGAAACCAGGAAAGCCGATACGCACTGGAAGGCAAAAGGACTCGACCTCTCTGCCATTCTCTTCATGCCGCAAGTGCCAAGCAGGATTGCGCGGCGCTGCATGATTGCGCAGGACCACGGACTTGATCAGGCGCTCGACTATAAGTTGATTGACCATGCACGGGAAGCAATCGATAACGGAACACCGGTGGAATTTAAGTTGCCGATTCGCAATGTCCATCGTACGGTCGGAGCGATGCTCAGCGGCGAGATCGCCCGTAAGTATGGGTCAACAGGACTGCCGGATAACACGATCAAGTTCAAATTCACCGGATCGGCAGGACAAAGCTTCGGGGCGTTTTTGGCGAAGGGTGTGACGCTGGAGCTTGAAGGCGATGCCAACGACTATGTGGGGAAGGGACTTTCAGGCGGCATGCTCGCGATCTATCCTCCCCGTGCATCCACGTTCCGTCCTGAAGAAAATATTCTCATCGGCAACGTCGTCTTGTACGGTGCAACGAGCGGTGAAGCGTATTTTAACGGTGTCGCAGGCGAACGGTTCGCCGTGCGCAATTCCGGAGCCACCACAGTGGCGGAGGGCGTCGGGGATCATGGATGTGAATATATGACCAAAGGCCTGGTCGTGGTTCTTGGCAAGACCGGCCGCAACTTTGCCGCAGGCATGAGTGGAGGGATTGCGTATGTGCTTGACGAGAAGGGCGATTTTGCAGAACGGCGGTGCAATACGGCGAGCGTTGACCTGGAACCGTTGACGGAGGAAGACGACATCAAGACGTTGCGGGATCTGATCGTCAATCATGTGGATCGGACGGGCAGCGTGCGTGGAACATTCATTCTCGAAAGCTGGGAGCAAATGCTTCCGAAGTTTATAAAGATCTATCCGCATGAGTATAAACGCATGCTGGGCATGCCGCGTAAAGGTGAACAGCCAGCGGCGCCTGTCCCGGTCCCACAGGCGGTTTCTGCACGAACAGTGTTGGCATAGTCCTCGAAGAAAGATGAGTTATGGGTAGAGTAACCGGATTTATAGAATTTCCCAGGGAAGTTGCGCAACGGCGCCCCACGGTTGATCGCGTAAACGATTGGCAGGAAGTCTACCTGCCCTTCCCTGAAGAAAAGCTCCGCACGCAGGGTGCTCGGTGCATGGACTGCGGTGTGCCGTTCTGCCACAACGGATGTCCGCTAAACAATATCATCCCGGACTGGAATGATCTTGTGTACCACGGGCGATGGAAAGACGCGATTCGGCAACTCCATGCCACGAATAATTTTCCGGAGTTCACGGGACGTGTCTGTCCGGCGCCGTGCGAAGCTGCATGTGTCCTGGGAATTAACGAACCTCCCGTTACGATCAAGCAGATCGAACGCGCCATTATCGATCGCGCGTTCGAGGAAGGATTTATTCATCCCGAACCCCCCTCCGTCAAGTCAGGCAAACGGGTGGCGGTGGTAGGATCCGGCCCCGCAGGACTCGCCGCCGCGCAACAGCTTTCGCGTGCAGGCCATGCGGTTACGGTATTCGAGAAGAATGATCGCGTCGGCGGACTGCTCCGCTATGGCATTCCAAATTTCAAGATGGAAAAGCACCTTATCGACCGGCGTCTTGAGCAGATGCGGGGTGAAGGGGTGACATTCCAGATAAATGCCCATATTGGGAAAGAAATACCCGCCGAAGATTTGAGAAAGCAGTTCGACGCGATTCTTCTCGCTGGTGGTTCGGAACAGGCGCGAGATCTCGATGTCCCGGGACGCGAGTTGAAAGGGATCCACTTTGCGATGGAATTTCTTCCGCAGCAAAACCGGAGGAATGAAGGCGATACCGTCCCGGCAGGCGAAGAAATCCTGGCGACGGGGAAGCATGTGGTCATTATCGGCGGCGGCGATACTGGTGCCGACTGCCTTGGCACGTGTCATCGCCAGAAGGCGGCATCAGTGACACAGTTTGAACTCCTGCCTAAGCCTCCGGATTTGCGCTCGCCTCAAACTCCCTGGCCACTCTGGCCGCTGCAACTGCGGACGGAAACCTCTCACGAAGAAGGCGGTGTGCGTGATTGGAGCGTGTCGACAGCACGGCTTGTGGGCGACAAGAATGGAAACGTCAAAGAGCTCCAGGCTTTAAGAGTCGGTTCTCCTCCAAAGTTCGAGCCGAAAAAGGGCTCGGAGTTTTCTATCAAGGCAGATCTTGTCCTTCTCGCAATGGGCTTTCTTGGGCCGGTCAAGAACGGTCTCCTGGAACAACTGGGCGTCCAGCTTGATCAACGGGGAAACGTAGCGACGAATGGGAATTATATGTCATCGGTTCCCGGCGTCTTTGCGGCGGGTGACATGCGGCGCGGTCAGTCGCTGGTGGTGTGGGCGATTTCGGAAGGACGCAAAGCGGCTGCAAATCTCGACCGGTATCTTGCCTCCACAAATCACACCTTGTAGAATTCTGACATCTCGTTCACCGGCTGCAACTCTGTTCTAGGGTGAATTGGGACAAGGAGTGATTGTCGGAGGACAATGCCTGCAGAGAGTTCCCGCAATAACAGGAAACCCGGTCTGAACTTCATGGTGTCAACCCTCCGCAACATGGTAAAAGGTCCCCGGCGCTTCATTGACCACCCCGCCGGCGGGATTTCGGTGGTTTCCTCTTTGCAGAGGACACCGACTTTGTGATTGTGGCTCCTTTCGGAACCGGGCCTTTGATCTTCATTTTTGCAAGTGAATAGGCGTAGGCTTCTTTGACGAGTTTCTTGATATATGCCTTCGGGAAGTCACCTGTCTTCTTCACGAGTATGTATCGGTATTGATTACCCTCACCGAGCAATAGTCCTTCCGGATCGGCGATTTTGGACCCCCAGTAGAAACCGAAATGAACATTGTAGGAGCTCCTCCCGACAGCAATGGAACAGAAGGTGTCTCCCACCTTATCCGTTGGTGACCATCCACACGCAACCGCGTTGTAGTTGTCATATATGAGCTCGTTCGCCTCCGGATACAGCTTCCACACAAACTCTCTCAGCCATAAGGCCCTGTCTTTGACATCATCCGGAAATGGCCTCAGGAATTTCACGAGGTCTTTCGTGTCTTTCGCGCTCATAGAGATTACCCATGATTATGAGTTAAATGGCGGGACGGTTATCATGTGAATTATCGGAGACGTCTGTTTTTTAGCGAATTGCTCGTTATCTTCGAAGCAAGGGACGATATCTTCACACAATAACAATCTCCCGGGAAAAATGCTATGAATCGAATTCTCCTTTCCTCCGCCGCCGTGGCATCGATAGTGTGTTTGGTAGCCGTATCACAAGCTGCGAATTCATTTCCGGCAGGTAATCCGAGCCGGTCCCAGGTACAATATCGGTGGATCAGTTCCGAATACGGCGGCGGAGGGTATGTTACCGGTATCATACAGCATCCTGCTAATCCAAACATCCTGTATATACGAACCGATGTCGCCGGACTCTTTATGAGCGTTGATGGCGGCAAGACCTGGAAGGCCATTAACAACGGAATGACTGAAGGATATCACCACAATGTTGAATCCTTCGCGATCAACAGGATGAATCCCAATGTGTTGTTCCGTGCCTCGGGGGAAGCTCGCGGTCATGAAATGGTCTCTGCGATTCATAAAAGCACCGACGGGGGGATTACATGGAAACTGGTTACAAACAAGCCGGACTTTTTTGGAAACGGTGCGACAAGGTTTTATGGGGAGAAAATCGGGGTTGACCCTTTTGATGGCAATTTTGTTGCTGCAGCAAGCAACACGAAAGGGATCTGGTTGAGCAGTGATGGAGGCGACACGTGGAGCTTTGCAGGGCTTGAAGGTGAACCTTTCTGCTGTCTAATGTTCCACCCATATGCCAAAGACATCCTTTATGCGGCAACGCTCGATTCTTTGCCGTTCGCAGATTATTTGTACCCACCCGGTTCCTACAGCCGGAAACTGACAGGCAGGCTTTATCTCTCTACGGACAAAGGTTCAACCTGGAACATTGTGTTCGAGAAACCAGGGGTCAGCATTACGAATCTTGCATTCGACAAGGACAATCCGGCCACGATTCTTGCAACATTCCGCAACGATGGCATTTACAAATCGATCGATCGGGGCAGAACATTCACAAAAGAAACAACAGCTCAGGGCATGGCCGATTTCTCAACGATCTCGGCGGATCCCAACGACAGGGGAGTGTTTTATGCTGCAGTCTGCCAATACCCCTCGCCGGGCAATTATGCGCCACTCCCGCTCTATAAGTCGATGGACCACGGTGAAACCTGGGAACTTATCAAGAGAGACTACCAGTGGAATGAGTTCAAACATTTTGCGGGAGGATATCAACGCCCCGAACAAATCGGTTGGGCGATTTCGAAGTTCGTCGTTGATAACAACAATCCGGCAAAATTCTATTTGATGGATTGGTTCGGCATCTGCGTAAGCACGGATTCATGCCGGACATGGGACGCGAATCATTTCAAAGGGATAGGAAACATTTGCCTCGAGATGATCACTGCCGATCCGGTAGTGCCTGGCAAAGTGATGTTCGCAGGTGCAGACATCCAACCCTGCGTGAGCAGAGATGGGGGGAGAACCTATACCTCTTTTCCCACACTGGGAGCAAAACAGAACTATTATTCCAGTACTGTGATCTGCCCGTCGCTGTTCAAGAGCGGACTTATCGTTTACGGAGCGACAAACAGCTCGGATCGGCTCAGCGCGATTTGCCTTACGGAGGATGACGGCAAGGCATGTAGAAATGTGCTTGATCTGGGGAGAGGATTATTTGTGCAGGCGATCAAAGAGGATCCTTTCAGCAAAGGGGTATTCTTTGCCTATATAGACGGAGCGGTTATTGACGGCGCGGGGTTGTACAAATCAGTGGATTGGGGGGAACACTGGCACAAGATGGTTCTACCGATGCTCGACGGGCTAAAGACACTCCCTGTACGGAAGGAGTTTATCGAGGGGGAATTGCTGGCTGTAACTGCCTATCAGTCAAAGAATGCCTGCGGGACCAATCAATTGCTCTGTGTCGATCCGACCAGGAAAAACACACTCTATTTTGGAGAGGCCGATAAGGGCATTTTCACGACCTCCGATGGCGGAAAATCATGGCGGACACTCGGCAAAGATCTCCCTTTCGGAAAGGATACCGCGTCAGTTCTCAACACCATTAAAGCTGACCCGAAACGACCCGGCTGGCTTTATGCCGGCTTCATTCATGAAGGTTTGTGGCGCAGCAAGGATTATGGCCAATCCTGGCGAAAGCTGTTTCCCTCGGATAATCGAGTCTTCAATGCGACGGCTGTTGCAATTGGCGGTCCATCGGGAAGTGAAGTCTGCGTGGCAAGTGAACCGCTCTACTGGTCGAGATCAGAATCCGCCGTCTATGTCAGCTTTGACAACGGTAAGTCATGGCAAGATATCTACGATAAAACACTTGGCGCGCTCCGATGGAAAGGGATTGATGTTGATAACAAAACCGGCAACCTTTATGGCGTGACGGATGGTAACTCCGCGTTTTATGCCGAGAGGGTCAAGTAATTGCCCCATTACTGGCGGTTAAGCGCTTTAGCGACTCCTGCAATCCGTTACCGGCAAACGACTTGAAGCCATTCTGTGCCGTAATCGATTTCAACCCGGACTAACAAAGTTCTCTTTGCCACTTAACCGACCTGATTATGAAAACGACATTTGCTCTATTGGCGCTAACGGTTGTTGTCACGCTCATGGCTGTTTCCGTAAGCACATTGTGCGCAGAAGTCCCCTACGATCGTCATTCGACGCTTATCCCCTACCCGGCGATTGCGGGACTGACGACAAGCGATCTTTATCAGGTAAAGGTAAACGATCGGGATATCTGGACTGAACGATTCCGGACATCCATGGACAGCAGCAAACTGCCGGACTGGTTCATAGAATCGTATACCAAAGTACCACAGGAAATCCATCAAGCCAGTTTGTCCTGCAGCGGCAAACTGCAGGTTTCCATCCGGGTTCCTCACGCCATTCGGAAAGCTTCTGTCCACCCGTTAAGCCGCACAATACGGCAATTTCTGAACGGGAATGTTCTGACGTTTTCGCTCCCCGGACCCGACAAGATATACGTTCAAATTGACGACCTCCCTCCTCTGTTCCTGTTTGCCAACCCGCTGGAACATGACACGATCTCCCCCGATGCCCCCGGCATTCATTACTTCGGCCCGGGTGTTCACCGGCCTGGATACATCACGATGAAAGACAGCGAAACAGTCTACATCGCCGCAGGAGCGATCGTGTATGGAGGTATTCGTGCAACGGGAGTCAGCAACATTCGCGTTGTCGGCCGCGGCATTCTCGATGGAGGTTTTGAATTTAGTCAGATGGTGCTCGTGGAAAACTGTAAGAATGTCCTTTTCGAAGGTGTGATGATTCGCAACGGAGATGGATGGACCAATACACTTGTTAACTGTGACGGGCTACGATATAATCATGTGAAGGTGTTGAGCTTTGGCCCCGGTTGTGATGGAATCGATCCTCTCGGATCGAGGAGGGTAGTTATCTCCGATTGCTTCTTGCGTTGCACGGACGATTGTATTGCAATAAAGGCCTTAGCACCGGAATATGAAGTTGACGATGTCCAGGTTATCAACAATACGATGATCGGCTTTGCTTTTAGCGATGGGGTTACGATTGGTTTTGAGACCAATGCCAAGTCAGTCAGCAATATCACCGTGCGTAATTGTGATGTGATACTTGCACGCGGGGGGAGCCGGGTTGAGGGTCACAGCGGGTTCAGCATAATATGTGATGGTCCGGCTGTAATTAGCCATGTTCTCTACGAAAACATTCGTGTGGAGAAGTCCGAATTGAAATTGTTCGAGCTGAATATCACTGGTGGTACGAAATATGGCGTTGGACCTCCCGGACACATAAAGGATATCACGCTGAAAGATATCTCATGGGCTCATTCAGGCCCCATCATTCTTAAAGGATGGGATAAGGATCACACGGTTCAGAACGTAACATTCCAAAACTGTTCGGTTGCAGGTAAGCCGCTGAACATAAAGAATCCGGCAATGAAGATTGGTAGGTTTGTTGATGATGTCACAGTGAGGTGACGTCTTGAGTTGTTTGTTGACGATCCGAGACCGGTCCGCCATCCCGGACGACAACGATGTTGAACGATTCCTCGCCAGGGTTGAGGCTCTCCGTCCCAAAATCCTGGCTTTTGTGACAAGCCCGGACAAATTTATCCAGGCATTTCAGAGCTGCTATCCGGGCTTGACGGGCACCCCCTGCCGCGAGCAGTTCGAGATGTCGGGTTCAGAAGTGTGGCTCCTCGGTTCGACAACTGCACAAATACGGGGAGCTTCCCTGACGGCACAGGAGGATCTCTTTTTCGCTCTGGGTGAACGAATATCAGAGCTCGAAGCGGAAACTGCAACCCAGTGACAATCCCCGGCCAGCCCGACTTCGATGAGGCAGGTCGAGTCATGTATTCCGGTATCGTTACCTGTTCACAGCGGCCATCGTTCGCTCAGGGTATCGCATGCCGGCTGCCGCGCCGGGCGGCACGGCGATGCTGATGCGTGCAATATCAGCATCACTGATCCGGACATTGACTGCGCCGACGTTTTCTTCCAGGTATTTGCGGCGCTTGGTACCGGGGATCGGGACAACATCTCTCCCCTGTGCCAGCAACCAGGCGAGTGCAAGCTGCGCCGGAGTGCACCCTTTCTCTCTCGCAAGCTCTTCTATGGGCCGGAGCAGGGGGAGGTTCTTCTTCAGGTTCGTTTCCTGAAACCGGGGATGACTTCGACGGACATCATCGGGTGCAAGGCGGTCTGTGCTCGTGAAGGCCCCCGTAAAGAACCCGCGCCCCAGCGGGCTGTACGCAACGAATGTGATCCCCAGTTCGCGACACAGGGGAAGGATTTCCGCCTCCGCATCCCGCGTCCAGAACGAATACTCCGTCTGGAGTGCGGCAATCGGATGGGTAGCGTTTGCGCGGCGAATAGTGGCCGGAGCTGCTTCAGACAACCCGAGGAACCGCACTTTGCCCTGTTTCACCAGTTCTGACATTGCACCGACTGTCTCTTCAATCGGCACGGCCGGGTCAACGCGGTGCTGGTAGTAGAGGTCGATGACGGCCACCCCGAGGCGCTTCAGGCTCGCATCGCACGCCGAGCGGACATATTCAGGCCGGCCATTGACGCCGAGAAAACTGCCGTCGCTCCCCCGAACGTTGCCGAACTTGGTCGCGAGGATGATCTTCTCCCTGTGCGGACGCAGCGCCTTGCCGACAAGTTCTTCGTTCTTCCCGACACCGTACATGTCCGCTGTGTCAAAAAAGGTTATGCCCAGCTCGATTGCGCGGTGGATCGTGGCAATCGATTCCACATCATCCCTGCCGGCATAGAATTCCGACATGCCCATGCATCCGAGCCCGAGCGCGGAAACCTTCATTCCGTCATTGCCGATTTCACGGTATTCCATCATGAGTTCTCCCTGTGGACACTATTCTGTGAATGAGGACTGCCCCCGACCCCCACAGCCTCCGAACACCCTGTCCAGCTGCTGGCGCCGATTTGTGTCCCTAATGACCGCCGACGTACACCTTAAGCGTTGCCGAACCGGCAGACCGTCCGTCAGCCTCAGCCGACCAGGTTATCTCCTGCCATACCGGTTTGCCGACTTGCGGCGCTACAAGCCGTATCCGTACCGGGAAATAGTCGTGCGCTGCGACGAGGAATGCATTCTCCGGCAAAGGATGGTGCGCATACTGAGCTGAGTTGCTGTCTAAAGACCATCCCGGCGGCAATTGGGCTCGCAACGCAAAGGTCACGGCCTTGTTTGTGTTATTGTGGAGAAGTAGTGGTACTGGGAAGTTTTGTCCGCTTCCCACTCCAAGTTCCGGCGCGAGAAGCCGCGGCAGAGAGTCGAGATTGTGTGAGGTCCAGAACTGTTTGTAGAATGCCCATCCGCCGCCGAGCTCAATGGAAACCTCTCCAGTCCGTCCTTGATTCAGTGTGGGTGATTGTCGGTATCCACGCACCGGCCGGAAAGGGATCGGGTCAGAAACAATTCCTTGAAAAATGTCACCGGCGACTGACCCTCCCACCAGAGACTTCCCGAGAATAAGCGTCAGCGGCTGTTCGTAATAGCTCATATCATCTGCGGCAAGAGCCGCTGCTGGATCGCCATCGTACTGCGTCTTGTGAAAAGAGGTTTCCTTAGCCGCAAGCCGCCCGTACGAGAGGTGCTGTGACGGTGAGGTCGCTGTCATCGAGTATTCAGGACCCTGGCCTTTCACGAAGTCGAGGTGCGACGCATCCGTAAAATAATAGAGCTTCTCCGGCTGCCATGTGTGCAAGCCTTCCATGAGATTAGAATACCATAATCGGTCTTCGGGCGCTGCCGCCTGTTCCGGGAACCATGTCGGATCGCCGGCAATGTCAAACGCCTCGGTGGCAATGACGCCGGACGCCTGATGGTCCTCATGGTTTTCGCCGACCACGATATCCGGCAGCATGGTAATGACAACTTCCGGTCGGGTCAACCTGATAAACCGTACCATCTCGCCAAGTACGTTGCCATGGTTCCATGATTCGAGCGATCGGAGCACATCGGGGACATCAGGATAGGGAGTGTCCGGTGCCCGGAGAAACCACGCATGATAAATCCCGATCGAACCCAGCGCTTCCCGTGCCTCGGTCTCACGAGTCTCCGCTAATGCGCGACCCTGCTCGTACCCGACAAGGTTCTGGCCTGCATCGCCGCGTGTCGCAAATACTACCGCAACTCGTTTGTGCTCGTCGAGTACGGCTCTGGCCAGGTAGCCTGCGATCAATGACTCATCATCAGGATGTCCCACGATAACGAGTATGTCGGCTTTAAACCGTTCATCGGGCGGCGGGCTTATGGCGGCATGTTGTGCAATGACGACTTGCGCAAAAGCGGCTACCATAAGGCACACGAAACCAACGGAGCGGTGAGAGAGTCTCGGAGGAAACGCCAGTGAGGTATTCTTGACATTTGGTGAACTCATGGGATTATCCTCCTGTTGAGCAGTGTGCGGCCTGTGCCTCACCATTGGCGACCTGCCGCCTTGGAACCTCCTTGCTTCGGCCTGCGCTGGTTCGGTGCCACGTAGGTAACACCTCTATGTTACCATGTTTTCATGATCTCCGAAAAACATTCAAGCCCGCTCGGGATTACCGCGCCGTAGCCGTGGCCCGAACGGGACCAGGCACCGGCCAGGTAGAGATTCTTGATCGGCGTTCCATGTCCCGGCCCTGTTGATGAGCGAACGATCATCAGTTCTTAGTTCGAAAGCCGCGCCCCGGGAACAGTTCCTCAGGGGGTTGCTTCGTTTTTGGGCCGGGGTCTCACCCCACCATCTACGAGAGCTTCAGGGGAAGAATCCGCAGACGCTGGCCGCTCGCCGCAAATACCGCATTGGCTACCGCCGGGGCGGCGGCAGGGAGCCCCGGTTCGCCCGTGCCTGTTGGCGGCTCGCCGCTCCCGACGATGACGGTCTCAACGAAAGGCATCTCGTCCATCGTGAGGAGCGGGTAATCGTCAAAATTCTTCTCGGCGACGCGTCCATCCTTGACCGTGATCTTTCCCTTGAGGGCCGCCGTAACACCGTAGACGAATCCTCCTTCGATCTGCGCCTCGACGGTATCGGGATTGACCACGATCCCACAGTCAAGCCCACAGACAATGCGGTGGAGTCTGATGCGCCGGTCGGTTCCAACAGAGACCTCGGCAATTTGAACCACGGGGGTCTGGAAGAAGGAGGGCGGGGAAAGAGCGATGCCACGCGCGTGCCCTGTGGGGAGCGGTGTCCCCCAGCCGGCCTTCGCGGCCGCCAGGTCCATCGCCTTCCTCATCCGGGGCATCCCCGTGACAAGAGTTTTGCGGAATTCGAGCGGATCCTTCCCGGCCGCGTGCGCAAGCTCGTCCATGAATGATTCGACCGCAAAGACGTTCTGTGAGGCATAGACCGACCGCCACCAGAGTACGGGGACCGGCGTGTTGGCCATGACGTACTCGACACGGAAATTCGGAATGGAGTAGGGGAGGTGCACCGCACCTTCCACGGCATCATCGTCGAGTCCGTTCTTGGTGCTCCCCGGCCACTTTGATTCGTTAATGGAGGGTGTGACGATCCTGTGCTTAAATGCTACAAGGCGGCCGCTCCCGTCCAGACCGCCTGAGAGGAGATGATAACTTGCGGGACGGTACATGTCCTGCGTCATATCGTCCTCCCGGCTCCATGTGAGCTTGACCGGGGCGTCCATCGCTTTGGAAACCTCGACGGCCTGCGCAAGCGTATCCGTTTCGGTCCGGCGGCCGAACCCGCCCCCGAGAAGCGTAGTGTGCACAACGACATTCTCTTCGTGAAGTCCGGTCATCTCACAGGCCTTCTTCTGGAAGGCCTGGGGATCCTGCGTCGGGGCCCAGATCTCGCAGCGATCCTTCTTCACGTCGGCAACGCAGTTCATAGGCTCCATCGTGGCGTGGGCGAGGAACGGGAGCTCATAGACTGCGTCGATCCGTTTCGACGCTTTCGCCAGAGCCGACTCGCAGTCGCCTTCATTGACGGCGACAACCCCCGATTTCCCGGACGCTTCGACAAACATCTTCCGGATGTCATCGCTCGAGAGGTGCGCGTTCGGCCCTTCATCCCATGTGATCTGGAGGGCGTCACGACCCTGGAAGGCCGTCCAGGTCGAGTCGGCAACGACAGCAATGCCGCTGCTGATACGGATGACGCGCTTGACTCCGGGGACGGCCGCCGCCTGTTTCTCATCAAACGACTTCGCGCTGCCGCCAAACACCGGGCATTGTGCGACGGCGGCATAGAGCATGCCAGGAATCCGGACGTCGATCCCGAACTGCGCCGAACCGTCCACCTTCGAGGGGGTATCGACACGCGGTATCCGCTTTCCCACTATTTTGAAATCCTTCGGATCTTTCAGCGCGACCTTTGCTGGGACAGGCAAATTCGCCGCGTCGCCTGCCAGCTCTCCATATCCGAGCTTCCGCCCGGTCGGAATGTGAATCACGCTCGACTTTTCGGTTCGGCAGGAGGCTTCAGGAACGCCCCAGCGTATAGCTGCCGCCGACACGAGCATCGCCCGCGCGGTTGCGCCGGCCGTGCGGAGGACCTCCCACGACGTTCGCACGCTGGCGCTGCCGCCTGTTTGCATGTCGCCGTACTTTTTGTCGGCAAGGGCCTGCTCAATCTTAACGTTCGACCAATCGGCGTCGAGTTCCTCGGCCAGGATCATCGGGAGGGCCGTACGGGTCCCTTGCCCCATTTCCGATTTGGCCACAGTGACGGCGACCGTCCCGTCTCCGTCGATACGCAGCCATGCGTTCGGAGCAAACGTCGTCGGGCGGCTTTGCGCGAATGCCGCAAGCCTCCTGCCCCAGGGGAGGTGAAAGCCGAGAAGGAAACCCGCACCGGCGATGGATGTGACTTTGAAAAACTCTCTTCGCTCGGGATCAAACGGCTGTTTCATCGCACACCTCCCTCTGCGGATGCGCGGTGAATCGCCCTCCTGATGCGCTGGTAGGTACCGCACCGGCAGAGGTTATTGCCCATGGACTCGTCGATCTCCGCATCGGTCGGCTTGGGATGTTTCTTCAGGAGTGCGACGGCAGTCATGATTTGGCCGGACTGGCAATAGCCGCATTGCGGAACCTCATCCTGAATCCACGCTCTCTGGACGGGATGGATACGGTTGAGCGAGAGGCCCTCAATGGTGAGAACCGACGCGCCCGTGACATTCTCTATCGGCGTGATGCATGACCGGGCCGCCTCACCGTCGATGTGCACCGTGCAGGATCCGCAGAGGCCCTTGCCGCACCCGAACTTGGTGCCCGTCAGTCCCAGAGTGTCTCTCAGCACCCAGAGGAGTGGCATGCCGGCATGCGCGTCCACCGTCGTCCCTTTGCCGTTGAGCGTAAACGTGAAAGAGGGCATAGAAGATTCTCCCGGAGTTCTTACTTGCAAGTGTACCACAACTCGCAAAGAATGTCAAACGGGCGGCGCGATGTATTGCCCGATTCTCCCTTCATTCCCTCTCCGCCAGGTTCGAGACGAGGCCGTTTCCTTCTGGAAGGATCCTGAGTTTGATCTTTCCTTTTGACCCATCGAAGCTCCCTCTCTCTGCTAGCGCATCATACTGCAGGAGAAAGGTGCCTCTGAGCTTGTGCGCCCTCATGGTCCTGATCTGCTCGACGACGGTCTGGTAGAGCACATCCTCGGTGATTTCAGCCGAGCGCGGTTCCAGAAGACGGACAAAAGTTATGATGTTGACAATCCTGGGCTCTCCCGTTTCGGGCCCGGCATTCGGCTGCCGGGCTCAGTCCGCGGCAGAGTTGCACCCGGACAGGAGGACGCAGCAGATCACAACCAGGTGTCTCCATGTGCTCGAAGCCATGGCTGAATGAACTTTCGTTGTTTAAGGTTGAAAGGAACGGACGCAAAATACATGATCTTCAATCTGGTGTCATTTGTGCCAATATCAGAGTTGGATTCGCCCCTCCACGATGCGCATACAACCGGAACGGTTGATAATATTATATTCAACCAAAACTGTTGACTTTGTCATATTAAACTGTTACAGTTGAATGGCCAAGGAAGGTCAAAGAAGGAAACCGGCGTGGGCAAAGCTACTCGAACCAGAAACATCGTGCTCGTGGGCGACCTCGTTGCCTCCAGAAGAATCGTCGAGCGATCGGCGGTGCAGGAGAAACTCTGGGACTGCCTGAAGCAGCTCAACTCGAAGAAGAGGGAAGGGCTTGTCTCTCCGTACACAATCACGCTCGGCGATGAGTTTCAGGCAGTTTTCAGTGCGCCCGACAGGTTCTTTCGGGATGCACTGGCCGTTCTCATAGCGCTCTATCCGGTCGCGGTTCGGTTTTCCTTCGCCATCGGCGAAATCAGCACGGCCATCAATACGAAACAGGCCATCGGGATGGACGGGCCGGCTTTCCATGAGGCCCGGGCGACTATTGATCGCCTGAAAAAGACGAAGAGTCTCTTTGCCATTGCGAGCCCCGATGGCGCCGGGCTCACGCTGATAAATCAGAGTCTCGCCCTCGTTTCGCACACTATCGGGAAATGGCCCAGGAGTCGACTGGAAATATTGCGGGGGTTTTCCGAGAATCGCACCGTCAAGCAAATGGCCCGGGATCTCCGGGTCACGGATAAAGCTGTGTACAAATCGATCGACGCGGGGGCGATCAGGACAATTGTGCCTCTGCTCGAGGAGATTATTGCGGATCTCAGGCAAATTCTGGAGCAGCGATGAATACTGAATTCTTCTTCATGGTGAACGTGGTCCTTGCCTCCCGCCTGGTCTACCTGTTCCGCGATGGCCCATTGACCACCCGCGGCCTGTTGTTCTTATTCATAGTACAGGCCGTCGGACTTCTGGCTTTTCAGCTTGGGATCGCATGGGCAATCCTGTTTGGCCTCCTCTTGTTGAACGGGCTGGCATTCCACCGCCTCGAAAAGCGTCGCATTCCGAACAAGGGGCTGCGACTCTTGTCTCTTGCCGTGCAAATCGTCCTGCTGAGCGTGTTCTTCTCCCCCTGGATCGGGATTACATTCAACAGCGAAGTATTTGTCTCCATGGCAGGAATAGGTAGATTCTCAGTTCTCGTGACTCTTCTTGAGAGAATATGCCGTCCGGGGACGACCGTCGTGCTCATGGGGGGTTTACTGGTCTCCAATGAGGCAAACCACCTGCTCAGGCTTCTGCTTGCCGGGTTGCGCGTCGGACCAGCAGCCGCGGCCGGCGACAACCCAAATATGACGGCCGCTGACCGGAGCGAATACAACACCGGCAGGGTGATCGGGATACTTGAGCGTATCATCATTTACGTCGCGGTCTTGACGGATCAAATCGCCGCCATCGGGTTGGTTCTTGCGGTAAAGGGGCTTGCCCGGTTCAAAGAGATGGACGACCGTCCATTTGCGGAATACGTGCTCGTTGGGACCTTACTCTCACTGCTTCTTGCGGTCTTTGTTGCTTTGCTGGTAAAGTCTCTCATTTAGGAAACCGTCCGCATCCAGTGCGCTCCCAACCCCGGATCTATATGTTGAAGAGTTTATACGTGCCTATGACGAGAAGCTGGCATACGGTGGTAACTGTGATTATGTAGCCGTTGTTCTTCGCCCCGATTCTTAGCTTGGAGCTGCACCTGGTAACGATCAGCAAGAGCATCGCAAGCACGATGATCGCGACCAGGTAGGTTCCTGTGCCCATAAGGACCGCAATCCTTGCTTCATCCTGATTGCTGAATCCGGTAAACAGGTCCGAGAAGAATCGATTGAACATTGGGATGAACGCAAAAGGATATGCATAGAGCGTTCCGAATTTTTCGATGATCAAAAGAGCAATAACCGCCTGAAGCACGCTGAATCCCGGACCGCCAATAGACACATACAAATCATGGCTCTGCCGGAGATAGTGGCCATCCTTGGGCCACACATAGTTCAGGCTGTACACCATCCGATTTCCGAGTATCTCTCCCACGCTCCAATGTCCGAACTCGTGAAACAGATATGAGATGTACGCAACCGGGATGAAGAACAGGAAGAATCTCACATCTAACGGTTTCTGGGAATCTGGTAGCATCGATTACTCTGTTTGGTGGATGCACCGCCAACCCAGGTGCGCGACCTGACGTTCGAGCACCATTCGCTGGATGGAGGGTTCTACGTCGCGGTCGGTGTCTTTCATTGCAATTCAGCATACGAACCGGGACGCCAAAATGCAATCGCGGACGCCGGCGGGAATGCCAGTTACAGGCGGCACTCGCGACGATGGTGCCGCAGCCGGTTGAAAGATACCCGCCCTGTGCTTCGGTGTTTCATGTTCATTTGCATACCCCGGCCGGCAAAGTTCAATTTCACCATCGGCAGCCCGAAACAATGCATCCACGGTCTTCTGTCCAGCGCATGGCGCAGGATTCCATCGGACTATTGTGGTTCGGCACTGAGGACGGCTTGAATAGATTCGACGGATCCCACCGTACCATGCTCCGGCACGAACCTGCAGACTCGACGTCCATTCCCGACAATTACATTTGGAGGCTCCTGACAATTAGGTCCTTTCACGGGGAGACAAACAGGACCAACCGTGGTTTCATGGCATCCTCCGTTGGATGACAGAATCATCGTGCTGGATAATCCGGAAAAAAGGGAGGAAGGATCAGTTGAATCCGGAAATACAGGCTGGAGGGAATTGAGAATTCATCTTGGGGTTCGGACCCCTTACATCCCCGCCAATAGACGTGCCAATGTCAGAGTTGAATTTCATTTTGGGAGGTGCTCCCTTTTGTGAGAGGGGGGTCGAGTCGACTCCTGATGATGCAATGCGGAGAACGCTACGCAGATTTCTGAAGTATTGCGAGGGTGAGATCGTCGTGCCTCCGGGCATTTCCCTCAAAGAGTGAAACTGACTGGACGACCCTCTCGCCGAACGACTGTGCTGAAATTAAACTGCAATCCCGGCAGAGCGATTTGAGCCGTTCGAGACCATAGAATTCTCCCTGTTCGTTTCGCGCTTCGGTGAGGCCGTCCGAATATATGAAGAGAGACTGACCCGTTTCCAGCGTGACATCCCGCTCCGCGAATTGCGTGTCGGCCGAAAGCCCCAGAGCGGCGTTCCCCTTGGGGAGTTCCGACAGGCCGCTCCTCGACACGATCAAAGGGGGCATGTGGCCTGCATTCACAAACCGGACCCTGCCTGCCGACGAGTCGATCCTGACGAACATCAATGACGCGAATTTTCCGGGGATCCCGTCGCGCATCAGGATCGAGTTCAGTTTGGATGCGAGATCGCTCAGAGAGTCAAACTCCGGCGCAAGCGCGCGGATGGTGGACTGGATCTTGACCATGAAGAGCGCCGCTCCCAACCCTTTCCCTGCGACATCGCCAATGGCAACACCAAAACGCCCGCCGTCCAGGCGGAGGAAATCCACCAGATCGCCCCCCACTTCGTTGGCTGACCTCGTGAAGAGCCACACATTCCAGCCGGGGACAAATGGATCCGATTCGGGGTTCATTGCCCTTTGGACGGCGCGGCCGGATTCAAGCTCACTGTGGGCGAGGAGTTTGTCCTTCAATTCCAACACAATAACAAGCAGGAGGCAGAAGACTCCCACAACTCTGTACTGGAGCATCACCTGGCTGCCGTTGCTCTTGATCGAGACGTCCGTGAGCGCGAGGACGAGACCGATCACGAGGAGGATTCGCCGCAGCGGCGTAAGTTTCAATATGGAGTTCTTCAGAATCCACCAGCCGACGAACGCCCAGCGCCAGAGTCTCATTTTCTTCTGGAGAATCTCCCGCTCATCCTGCGTAAGGTAGAATTCTTCGATCTCCCTGGCCTCTCGCCTGAAGTTGGCAAAAAACCCTCCGTGCGCCAGATCATCGCGCAGTGTGGATATCAACCGGGGCGGTATGTTTGTTTTCTGTGCCATCCACCTCTATATACAGAATATTTCCCCCGGTTGTTTCAGCCTGCTCCGACAAACTGGATATCCTTCATTCGAACTCCTACATTAGTGCGAAAAACAGCCGGGAGTCCGCAATCATGATAAATGAAGTCTGGGATCCAAATATGATGGCGGTCTTTGTGAGCCCTGCCGCGCTGGAGCTGTCAGAAAAGCTTGGCTTCCGCCATCTGCACACCAGAGATCGGTTCTGGGAACTGCTCGAATTGGGGGGAATAACTCCCAAACGAGTCATCACCTCTCAAGAACGCAAAGCACTGATGGATGGCATGGCCGATGGGAGTCTCAGCAACCCGGTACGGCTGATGTTCATTGAGAAAAAAACATCACAATTGCTACGCCTTGGTATCGGCCTTACTGAACTGAACCGGAGGGTAGCTGTCGCCAGCGAAAAGGACCGGTCCGCCATCCCGGACGACAACGATATCAAGCAATTCCTCGCCAAAGTTGAGGCGCTCCATCCTAGAATTTTGGCTTTCGCGATAAGTCCGGATCTATTTGTCCAGGCGTTCCAGATTCGTTATCAGGGCTTGACGGGCACCCCCGGACGTCAGGAGTTCCAAATGGGGGGTTCCGAAGTGTGGCTCCTCGGGTCGACAACCGCACAGGTGCGGGGGGTTTCACTAACGGCACAGGAGGATCTCTTTCTCGCGCTGGGTGAGCATGTATCAGCCCTCAGAGGTGGGGGTGGAACTGGAACATGACGACAATCCCAGACCGGCCCAACCTCGATCGGCCAGCCCCTCGCTCCTTCAGACTGACTGGCCCGTTCGCCCTCTTCACTCTTGACCATGTTCGCAGACTGCCTTTTGTCTCTTGATTCCTCAGATGTTCCCAATGAAAAAGATGAGGCCTGCCGGGTTGGCAGGCCTCTGGGGTCGGACGAATTGAATCGGCAGGCCGGTCAGTCTTGTGCTTTCCGGTTCGCGATGAAGTAGAAGAGAACGAGTCCCGCGCCGCCAAAGACGGCGATCAGGCCGGGAAATATCCCACCTTCCATGTTGTAGGCGGAATGAAGAAACAGCCCGAGCAGGACCGCAAAGCCGACGGCGACGAAGACAATCCCCCATTTGAGCGATGTAATAGGGTGCGGCTCCCTGAAGCTCCGCCCGAACATCGCCTTGATATCTTCCGCCTTCATCCCTTTTTCTATCATCCCCATTCTCTCTCTGTGGCGGCCGATGATGGCTGAGCCTCCGATGACCATGATGCTGGTGAAGAAGAAGATAATAGCTATGAGTCCGTTGACGTCCATGGTAACCTCTCTGGAAAAGTGCTACATTGTATGGTCTCTCTGAGTATTAAGACTACACGTAAACCCGCAGGGTTTCACTTTGGGTGGGGTATTTCTTTGGGGGTAAGGGGGGCCTGGCATGCAGGACCGGGGGCCTTGCATGGAACCCGGTCCCCGGGCTGAAACTCCCTGCGTGGGATTGTAGTCTAAGAGTACACAGGGGGGAAGACAGGGCGCGCATGGAGTCTGATCCGGACAAGGAAATAATCGAATCGATCCGCAGGGGTCACCTGCGCGGGTTCGGGGCCCTTGTCGATCGGCACAAGGAGCGGGCCATGACACTTGCCCTTCGCGTGGTAGGGGAAAGGGAGGATGCCGAGGAGGTTGTTCAGGACGCGTTCCTCCGCGCTTTCCGCAACCTTGAACAATTTCGGGGCGAGTCCAGATTCAGTACGTGGTTTTACCGGATCCTGTACAACGCATGCATGGCGCGCGTTACGCGGCGCCCGAAACACGGGGAGACTGTAAATTGCGGCGATGAAGCTATTGACATGATTGAAAGCGACGAACCTTCCGTCCAGCATACGCTTGAAAATGAAGAAGAGCAGGCGGTCCTTGCGGAGGAAATAACCCGCCTCCCTGAGACTTTCAGGACTGCATTGACATTGTTCTACGTCCAGGAATTGAGTTACGACGATATGGCCTCCATCCTGCAAATGCCTTTGGGCACGGTCAAGACAAACCTCTCGCGGGGGCGCCTCCTGCTGAGGAAGAGAGTTCTGGAACGTTTGAAAGAGGAGGTGGACGCGGCATGAACCAGTCGGCAGATCAGAATTTTCACAGTTCCCTCGAGCAGCTCTACGCGCTGATCGACCGGGAGCTTGACCCGGGAGAGCACGCACTCGTTGCCGGGCACCTCCAGGCGTGTGCGCGATGCCGCTCGCTGTACGAGTCGCTCGTCCGCTTTGACTCTGCCTGCAAGCGCATTCCGCTCGAGACGCTCAGCCCGGACTTTACGCGTTCCGTGATGGCCTCGCTCGGGATAGTTCCGAAAAATCCCCTGATCTTCCGGCTCCTCGAGCATGTCGCTTATCTTTTCGGAATGCTCATCGTGCTCGCTTTCATGACCGCGGCATTCGTCCTGACGGGGGTCATCAAGACGGAGGATGTTGCCGCGAACAATGGCCCCGCGTGCAAGGTTCTCGACACGATAGGGACAGGTCTCGGGACGGCGTCCGGAGTCCTGGGCGGTTGGTTGACCGGGTTCTTCCCCTCCGGCTTCAACCATGGCGCGATTTCCATTTCTGCCGCAGTCGTCGTCGTTGTGCTGGGGCTCGCCCTTGTGGACAAGCGCGTCACAGGAAGGGTCTCGCAGAAGTTCCGCTGAGCGCCCGCGCGATGTGTCGTCGTCCGCCCCTACAGGTACCTCTTCAATCGCTTCCGCATTACCTTCAACCTGCGGCTGATCTTCCACATTACCTTCAACCTGCGGCTGATCTTCCACAGTATCCGTACGCCAATGCCGGGGGGCCCTGGCGGTTTCCCGGGGTGTTTCGGTAAGTCTCATCAACTTTGGATTGTCCAACAAAGAGCCTCTTCAACGAGAAGCCCCTCAATCGCCGAATTACTTGACAGTCGTCCCTCGAGAGAGTTTCCCTACAAACACTCCTCCACCACGAGAGTTTGTCGCAAGGGAGATTCAGGTTTGTTCCTTCTCATCACCTACTCTCACTTGATATTGGTCGAACACAGTGTGGGTCAACTTCCCTGAAACGAATTTGAAGAAAGAGGGAACAGGCGCCCCCATCTTTCTCTACTCACAGAATTAATCCAACTGCCAATATTGTTTGGGATCCGCTTTGCCTCTGAGAGGTGACTTTCATGCTGCATTGTGTTATGAGGTTGTAACCTGCCCAGATCGATCCGCCCACCAGCAGACCGTTCACCACCCCAACACCATTTCCCTCTCCGCATATATGTGAGATGGATCCAATCGGTAATACGGACGTGCTCACAGAGTCTTTTTCCAACAGGTCCACTGTGTGGAGCGATGCCGAACGGATATTCCCGACTCTCGTTGTAGAGTCTTGCACCGCTGTATACATTCGGTTCATCTCATCAGGGAGAACGGTATAGGAGATTGACCAAATGTCCGTCAATTGCATAATCGGATCAGAACTTGCGTGTTTCGGACTGAAGTTAAGACGGGGGCCTAATGTCGGAAAACCGCGCAAGAAAGAGTCGATAGCGATTGGAATCGGCACGTGATTGGTTGCCCCTTGCGTATGGAGCAGGGGCTCTGATTCTCGAAGACCCAGGTTATCTTGGTCGTCTGCTGGGGATTCGACAAATCGACGGGTTATTATTCACATTTTTGGGCAACCACATAATGGTGAGATTTACCAGACTCACGCTTGACAATGGCTCTAGAACATACTAAAATGCTCAGGTAATCAGATTTTTATTGGCTCACCAGAGGAGCCGTCGATGCCCAAGCCTCCACTGAGTACCTTTGAACAATCCCTCCTTTCCTCTCGCCACCAGGATTTCCATAGGTTCATCTCCAGAATCAAGCCAACTCACGAAGATGTGAATCGAGCTTTCCTCGAATCAAATTGCCTCATTCAGCTATTTGAGAATGCGGTCTGAGGCTCGTGGCAAGCGGCGTTTCTCGCCCGCTATGAGTGGGACAAATCTCTGCGTTAGGACAGGTGGGGGCCTGTTTCGTTCCACGAATAGCATGCTGATTTGGATTCATTACCCCTGATCGCTCAACTATTGACTTTGCACACAGTAGCCGCAATCACCAAACATAGTCACGCTGGATGAAAGGCTGGAAGATGACGAATCTCGTGACGATATTTGTTCTTACGTGCGTTGCTTTCCTTGCTTGTTACACGGCATCTGCCCAAACAAATTGGAACAAATATTCAGGAAATCCGATTCTCGTCGGCGGGCCTCCGGGGGCATGGGATCAATATGGCGTCCTTTCGATTGGAGTCCTTCTTGACAGCGCCACCTACCATAGTAGTAAAGGTGGTTGGTCTCAAGGGAAATTCCTCGAAGCAGTTCACAACCGACGAGTCGGATCTCATGTTGTTTTCATGGTTCATCGGCAAACAGTCAGCTAACGCCGGCGTCACGAGCGCAGAGCAAAATCTTCTGCGAAAGTCCGACGATCTGATGTGAACGATCGCTCACTTTGTGGGCGCTTGTCTCACAAACAAATGTCTTGGCGATTATTGCAGGGACCTACACTATGCCCTTTCGGCACCTCTTCGCAACTCTTGTTCTTATGGTTGTTCTTACCGCACGCTGCTGGCCCCAAGCAACCATGCAAACACCTCCGTCAGCCATTTCCCAGTGGGAGGTCTGTGAGCTCACCTTCAACGACACCACCACGTTTGCGAATCCATTCTGGGATCTGATCGTCCGGGCCAAATTCACAAGTCCGGCCGCCGTCGACTATTCGGTGCAGGGCTTCTATTATGACTCTTCAGCATGGAAGGTCAGGTTTGCGCCGAACACACAAGGGACCTGGCAATTCTCCGTCACACTAAGAAGTTCAAAGGACTCTGCAGCCTTCAGCGGCTCCTTTATCTGCACTGCGACGCAGAGTCACGGGTTTGTCCGTATCCATCCTTCCAATCCCCATGCGTTTTGCTATTCCGACACCACGCTCATTATTCCGCACGGCAACGTTGGCCATACCCCTGCGGTGACGGCGGCGTTGCTGGGCATATCTCTCTCAGCAAACGGGGTTCCGGCGATGTGGGATTCCTTACAGCTGTACGGCGTGAATACATACCGGATTATGATGTTCGGGCAGGACGCGTTCCAGGATAGCTTTTCGTGGAAGACGGACGAGGGATCGGCGAACCTTGTGTACCACACGCTCTCCCTCGACCATTACAACACGCGCGTCGGGAAACTGATGGATCGATGGTTCCAACAAGCCAAGCAGCGCAATATTAACATCTACCTGTGCATGTTTACGCTGTTCGACATACCCGCATATCCGCTGAACACATCACCGTGGGCAGCGTCGAACGGAGGTCCTTTTGCAACGATTGACGACCCCTACAATGGTTCCACCGGAACCGGGGGGGCCCTGTTATGCAAGTATTACACCTACATTGCGGACAGATGGGGGGCTTACCGGAATCTTTTTGCATGGGAGTACAACAACGAATACGGTGTCCGCTGCACTCCTGCCTACATCGCCATGCTGGACAGCGTCCTGCGAGCGAACGATCCGTACAATCATCCACGGTCAGTTTCATTCTGGGATAACTCGTGGAGCGTCCCGAGCCCCGTCAATGGTCTGAGCGGGGTCAACATAACGGACGATCATCTCTATGCCCAGAACGGGTGGACGGAATTCGACATCGATTCCGCCGCAAACTCGCAGGCTAACTACCGTTACGCAAAATACCCGAAGCCGGTGTTGTTTGGAGAGTTTGGGAGCGGACAGGGGTTGTATACTCTGAGCTGGCTTGTCTTTCAACGGATTGGATACTGGGGAGCATTCGTCGGGGGTGGGTACCCCGTCCTGTGGCTGTCGGGAGACAATAATCCGTCGGGGTGGGACTTCAACCAGAAAACACTTCACCAGCTTAACGCTGTGCAAAAGGTCGTCGGCCGGTTGCGTCAGAGGCAGACGCTCCATCCCTCGAACGGATCCGGATTGACGAACCTGTCGGGCTCGGTGAGGTCGTACGTGATGGTGGGGGACTCAGACGTCGTGCAGTATTTGCATCATTTCTCAAGTCACAGCACGTCACTGAGCAATGTGAACGTATCGATAACGATACCAGGGGGCACGCCGCGTCCCTGGAGGGCGACATTTCTCGATCCTCTGACGGGCGATTCTCTTTCGGGTTTGAGCGGAACAGCGTTGATCGGCAGCCTTACAATCCCGGTTCCATCGTTTACGGTGGATATCCTTTTGCACGTCAATCTCGGGTCGGTCACGACGGAGGTGTCGGGCGTGACTGCAGGCAAACCGTCTGTGTGGGAGTTGGGGCAGAATTATCCCAATCCCTTCAACCCCACCACAACGATTCGTTATGCCCTACCTCAACGATCACACCTCTCGCTGACCGTCTTCAATAATCTCGGCCAGCTGGTAGCCACTTTGGTGAACGAGAATCAAGACGCGGGATCCCACGTAGTGAAGTTCAACGGATCCACTCTCGCGAGCGGCGTATACTTCTATCGGCTGCAGGCGGGCAGTTTTGTTCAGACGAAGAAATTGCTATTACTCCGCTGACGGGATCACACAAAGACAAACAGGCCCGATGAACACATATCAGGCCTTCTTCTTCCTTTCCCCCCAACCTCATACCCATGTGCGGCTCTGACATTCCTATCTTAAAACAAATCCCATTTGCCAAATTAAGACGGACCGACACCGAGCGGTCCCGTTGGAGGCTTTTGTGGTTTGAGTTGGAATGTTGCCTTCCCTCTGTGTGCAATGAAGTTGTGTTTCTCACAACAATCCTTGTGCAGCGGCTTTCTCTTCCTGCACTTCAAACAGAAGTAGGTGTCCGCGTCCGGGATAAGATTGTCTAATTGCTGACAATAACCGCATACGTATGGCATACGCCTGATGCTCCTAAACGGTCCTTACTGAAGGCCGGCAGATTGGTCTTTTCAGTTTCATGACAACTTCTTGACACTTACAATCTTTACAGTTTTTTTTGTCATATCCACAGTTGCTACCAATGTACCCTTCGACCAAAAATCCCAGAGTTGGTTTTTGTCTCTTCCGGTATAACTGTTACCCTCGACATGCGGAAGGTCATGTTCACGACAATACTCATCTAACACCGTTCTAGCTTGGATACCCAGTTCTATTGCAATTTTCTTCGACATAACACTCCTTTGAAATGGTTGTGGACTCAGAGGTCCATCTTGATAACATTAAGATACTCAATTCAAAGGTGCCAAATGTCTTGTCACACTTGGAAGCGTTTGCTCGTGACAGTTGAGTCTAGGGGACCCTTCCCCTTTCCTGATGACTTGTGCACTGGATTCTCATCTCCATGTCAAGGGCCATGATATACCCCAGGGAGTGGCACCACTATTCCTCACAAGATGCAGCGATCTCACGAAGCACAACAGACCCGGTGAACTCTCATCGGGCCTTCCGCCCCCTCCTGGGACAATGGACGCGGGTGCGAGGTGAAGCAAAAGCCCCGACAGGTGATGGCGGGGGACCCTATCGCCGAGAGCAGATTTGCTGTAAAATGAGGAGAATATCGCTTATCACCCCATCCTCGCCTACTATTGCAAATAGCCCTGCATCTCAATACCTTCTTCCAGCCACGTTCTTTGCAAAGATCTCTTTTCCGCAGCCCTACCACGGAAGTCTCCTCAAGGGGTGTTCTGCCAGTCGGCTGAACGCTCCTCACAGCATGCGGAAGGCTCCCTTGGTTCCCTCAGTCATTTCCCACTACAAGATTCTCGAAAAGCTCGGTGAAGGCGGTATGGGTGTGGTGTATAAAACCCAGGACACCAAGCTCGACCGGATCGTCGCGCTCAAGTTTCTAACCTCTCAGTCAATTGGCGACGAGGATCGCGCCCGATTTATTCGTGAGGCGCAGGCTGCTGCATCGCTGAGTCACCCGAATATTGCCACTGTTTTTGAGATCGACGAATCTGACGGTCAAACGTTCATTGCCATGGAATACATTGATGGCAAGAGTCTGAGGGAGACAATTGAACGCGGGCCGTTGAAGCTGAAGGAGGCAATCAACATCGCAGTAGAGATTGCCCGGGGACTTCAGGCGGCGCACGAAAAAGGGATCGTCCATCGCGACATGAAGAGCGCCAACGTGATGTTGACGGACAAAGGCCAGGTGAAAGTGATGGATTTTGGCCTTGCCAAACTTGCGAAGGGGAGTTTGCTGATAACCAAACAGGGCACAGCGCTGGGCACGGTCGCGTACATGTCACCTGAACAAGCGCGTGGCGAACGGGTTGACAACAGAACAGACATTTGGTCCCTTGGTGTCGTACTCTATGAGATGATCACCGGAACACTTCCGTTCAAGGGGGATTTTGAGCAATCGACCCTTTATTCCATAGTAAACAATGACCCCGAACCCGTCACCGCACTTCGGGCAAACATTCCACTTGAACTCGATCGCGTCATTGCCAAGATGCTTGCGAAGGATCCCGAGCATCGCTACCAGCACGTCGAGGAAATACCAGTTGATCTCCGGAAAATCCAGATTGATACATCCAGGTCCCATCCTGTTCAACAGCAGGCAGTGATTGTGCAACCCCCAAAGAATCGGCTTCGAACCTTCATTCCATGGGGAGCGGCAATAGGAGCGACAATCATAGCTGCTGTAAGTTTGTTCTTTCTGCTAAAACATGGCGAGACGACATCTGTGTCACCATTGCGTTTTGAGATCAGTCTGCCGCCCAACGTGGAGATTTTCGAAGCACAAGGGCCTGCGTTAGCGATTTCGCCCGATGGCAAGGCGGTTGTCTTTGTGGGAGAGCAGGGACCGACGAGCAGTCTCTACATTCGCTCGCTAGACGATTTTGAATCAAAAGAGATTCCGGGAACTCAAGGGGCACAGCTGCCATTCTTTTCTCCGGATGGGGGGTACATTGGATTCTTTGTTGACAAGACACTGAAAAAGCACTCACTTGCGTCACATTTCACAGAGACGATCTCTAGTGTTTCCAATTTCGCTGGAGCGACGTGGGGGAACAATGACAGCATCATTGTTGCTGACTATCCCATATCAATCTCATCTGTTTCAGCTCATGGTGGACCGCTGAGGCCGTTGAGTATTTCCAAGGGGAACTTGAACGGAGGCCTGGCCTATCCCGAGTGGCTTCCGGAATACCACGCGATGATCTTCACCCTCGTAAGGAGCGGAGGATCCTCTGATCTCGTGCTTTATGACATAAAACGACGTGAGATGCGTCTCTTGGTTGAGGGAGGGTTCACCGGTCAGTACGCCAATGGTTACCTGATCTACGGCCGGCAAAGCGCGATCTATGCTGCACCGTTTGACCTTCAGTCACTCACGATTACAGGGGAAGAGATTCCTGTCTCGGCAGGCGTGTTAATGTATCCAAACGCTGCAACCGCACATTTTGCCGTCGGATCGCACGCTCCCTTCCTCTATCTCCCACTCCCGTCAGACTTGGACAAACGGAGTTTCGCATGGGTAGATCGAAACGGAGCAATGACAGAACTCCGGTTTCCCCAAGGAGCGTATTTTGACCCGTCTCTCTCCCCTGATGGGAAACGATGCGCGTTTCACGAGGACAATCACATTTGGATTGCCGACCTCGAGCGCCAAACGAAAAGGAGAGTCACGGGCGACCAGACCAAGGAATTTGCGCCCATTTGGACTCCTGATGGGAAGAGAATCGTTACTTCATCCCGGAACGACAGCGGAGCGTATGCGCTAGTGATCCGGAACGTCGAGGGAGGCGCAGCGGAGGTGCTGAAATCAGGGAAGGAAGTAGGTTATTATCCCACTTCTGTTTCATCAGACGGGAAATTGCTTGCATACAATGAGTTTCATAGCAAAACGGGAGCGGACATCATGATAGCATCGCTTGTGGGAGAGCGAAAGACGGAACCGTTTCTTGTTACGCAATTCGACGAAGAAAATGCCATGTTCTCCCCGGATGGTCATTGGATTGCTTATATGTCAAATGAGTCAGGTATCCGCGATGTCTATGTGGCTCGATTCCCTTCATCCGGGAACCCGATCCTGATATCGGATGAGGGGGGAAACGAGCCCCGCTGGTCACGCGATGGACGAGAATTGTATTTTCGCAATGGGCGTAAGATGATGATGGTGTCAGTCGATACAAAACAGGCGTTCCACGCGAGCAGGCCGAAGATGCTCTTTGAAGGGGATTATGCCAAACCTGGTGGCGACGCACAGTATGACGTGGCTCCGGATGGAAAGCGGTTTCTCGTGATGAAAGGACAAATCGAAGAAAAAGGAGCCAAGAAGATCAATGGCATTGTCAATTGGCAGGAAGAGGTAAGACAGAAGATGGAAAGAAAGAAATAGCCGGACGCAAGATGAATGCAATTCTAGACTTGGCTCATCCGGTGATCATGCCCATCGGGACCAGGTAACCATTTAGATTAACCAGGAAGCAATCCACGTGATCGGCCAAACGATTTCCCACTACAAGATTCTCGAAAAGCTCAGCGAAGGCGGCATGGGCGTGGTGTAAAAGGCCCGGGATACCTCTCTCGACAGGTTCGTCGCGCTCAAGTTCCTTCCTCCCCACGTCGCGTCATCCAGCGACGACAAAGCGCGTTTTCTCCAGGAAGGAGCGAAGACTGTCGCCGCACTGACGTACAGTTCTGAAGACACGCAGTACCTGGTCACCATCCTTCTATCATATCAAGGAGGGCCTCTATGAGACTCTCGTGCGTCCTTTTTGTTATTGCGGTGGCGCTCGTGTTTGCTGCAATGCCGGCACCTGCCCAGGTACTGCCGCGGGCTCGTCCCGCCGAGGTTGGCCTCTCGAATGCAGGGCTCGAACGGATTGCGCCTGCCCTTCAAGCCTGGGTGGATTCCGGCAAGGTGGCAGGTGTGATCGCGGCGGTCGTGCGGCACGGCAAACTCGCATTCGTCGCTTCCGCGGGCACCCTGGACCCGGAGAACGCGCGCCCCGTCAATGAGGATGCCGTATTCCGCATCTTCTCGATGACCAAGCCAATCACGACGGTCGCCATCATGCAGATGTACGAGCGAGGCAAGCTTCGCCTCGACGACCCCGTCTCGAGGTATATCCCGGCTTTTGGTCGCACCAGGGTCTATGCCGGCGGCGGTGCCGCGCATCCCGCGCTGCGGGATCCGGCGCGCCCGATCACCGTCGCGGACTTACTCACCCACACCGCGGGACTTACCTACGGTTTCTTCGGGAACACGCCGGTGGATTCGATCTATCGGGGCGCACAGTTGTTCAATCCAAACTGGACTATCGCACAGTTCTCCGATAGCCTCGCCCGTCTGCCACTTGCATTTTCGCCGGGAACGGCTTGGAACTATAGTCTCGCGCTCGACGTGCTGGGTCGCGTCGTCGAAGTCGTCTCGGAGATGCCGTTCGACCGCTATCTCGACAGCGCGGTATTCCGGCCACTCGGTATGCGCTGCACGGCGTTTCACGCGACCGCAGCGATGGAGGGCAACATCACCGCCTATTACGTGCGCGCCGAGGACGGAAAGTTGCACGCCGTGTCGCCTCTGCTCTCTGCCGGATACACGTCCGAGGGCCGCATGCTGTCAGGCGGTGGCGGGCTCTTGTCGACCGTGACGGATTATCTTCGCTTCGCTCAAATGCTGCTCAATGGCGGCGAGTTGGATGGTCATCGCCTCCTCACACGGGAGAGCGTGACGTTGATGATGCAGAATCACCTCCCGACGAGCCTGACGCCGATTGCCTTGGCACCTGACTGGCCGCCCGGTAAGAATGGCTTCGGGTACGGGGGCGCGATTAGGATGGATTCAGCCGGCTCAATGCCAGGTTCGGCCGGCACCTTCCGGTGGTCGGGGTTGGGAACGACTTTCTTCTGGATCGATCCCAAGGCCGACCTCATTGCGATGGTATGGTCGCAGTACATCCCGGTGACAGATTTGTGGTCACTGGACAACCAGTTTCAGCGTTTGGTTTACGAGGCCTTGCTTGGCGGGTAGGTGTGATGACCCCTGGCAGCCTGCTATTGACGGGCGCCCGCGGGCGGCTCTGTGTCGAACGATGGCGGGTCTGGACAATAATGGGACATAGGATATTGCGGGCTCAGGATCGCGCCCGTAGTAGAAGGGCGGCCCGTTGGGCGGCACGCTGATTGTCCATCATCTTCTAGTGTGCCCACTGTTGGGGATGCAGACCCGAAGACTAGCGTGCCGTAGATTCCTCGACGATTCGTGATTATGACCGCCGTGGAACAATTTAACTCAAATCCAACGTAACACAAACCGGACAGCAGCACTCGTAATCCACCGTCGTTGCTGAAACCCTCCTCTCGTAAACAAGGCGATGTCAATAGCGTAAGTCCTCAACTCTCTCCACCCCCTCCCTGGACAATGGACGCGAGTGCGAGGTGGGATGAACCTCTCCATTCAGGACCACCCGAATGAGCCTCGTCATTAACCTCCTGGAGGAAACGATCCATCTCCCCATGGGTCCTTCGACGTAAAGAGGCGCGGTCATATCGAAGCTGGGTCTGATCGGGTTTGCAGGAGGGAGATCGAATCCTGGATCTTTTGTGGGGGAGAAACTCTGGCAGTAATTTACAGACATCGGACGCAGTTCTCCATTTTCGATTCTGATCGGATCAATACGATGTGGTTAGTCGGCGTCTAACTTACTTTACTCTTGGTGGAGCATCGTTGCCACGAAACCCCTTCGATAAGCCACCGAATAGCGCCAATGCAACTGCAAAGACAATTGTGCCTACGATCGAAGAAATAGCTTGAGTAAGAAGGAGTATGGCGAGAATTACACAAACAATTACGAAAGAAGTGACAGCATTTCTTCTTTTCATTTTGTATTCCTTATGATCCGTTTTTCTTGAGCCGCCCAACGAACCATCGCTCGCTGTGGCGACATGCAGCATAGTGCCGTATGTCATTATTGCCTTGTCAGTTTCACTCGTGCAAAAGGCTGCATTTTCCCATTCTCTTCGTCATCCATCAACCATTGCCAAGTGTCAGAGCCTATGTCATACAAGAATGTTGTATGGAAGAGGCTACTGTCACTAAACTTGAATAAGAACGCAATCCTATCGCCTTTCCGTTTCGCATGACCGATAACTGGATTCGAAAGCCCATTGCCACTAGTTGCATCGAGCCAAAAACATGCATACTGACTTGATAGTTGATCCCAACCAATGAATACAATTGCTTCATACATCGCTTCACCACTACTGCTATTCTTTTCACGTGACACTTCATGAAATTGGACATACTGATGACCCAGCACCCATTCTGCAATAATATCGTGCGTCGTTTCTTTTCCTTCTATGGTACCTTGTAGTACCCACTTCCCGATAAAGTGATCAAGCAAGGAATCCTGGAATGTCGTTTGTTGTGCTGAAACAGACAAAGACATTAAGCTAACCAGTAGGAATATCCCCAGGAATATTTTCATTGATGAGTCTCCATAATCATGATTTTGGCGCCTACCCGACTGAAGCTAACCTGCGGCGGATGTTACGACGGTTCGGTAGCCAATCCGGTCCGGAGTTATTTTGTGGAATTGGTATTAGGCTTCTTTGCGCCGGTGACTGTCAAGGGCCACGATATTCCCCAGGCAGCGCCACGAATGTTCCTCACCTGCTGCCGTGTTGAGGGATAGTATACTGAGCGCGTGAGCGCTATTCAAGTGACGGGTATATCGATTGTGAATCGGGCGTTGTGGGGCTTTCTTTTTGCGATAATCGTGAAATATCGCCTCATGGCCCTGACTCAAGAATGTCTCGACTATGGGAGATATCCCATTGGAATCCGGTTCAAAGGGCTGAAAGAAGAGACCATCAGGAAAATCTCAATCGACGGAGACCCAACAGACGGCTCGATCTATCTATATGATGACGGGACTGTACCCATCAGTAACAGGAAGAACATGAGGGACTATCTCGAAAGGCTCTCGGTCCTGATGAGTGTGAAGGTGCGGTGAACTCAACAACAAAAAGAAGAAAACAAGACCTTAAGACCCCCAAAGCCGTCTCACTCATATGGGAAAGCGGAACGGGCAGGGTTTTCCGCCGGAGGCGAAGCGGATCTTTTGTTTTATATTTTTGTGACCCTGGAATACGACGGTGGGGGTAGGATCCGCCCACTGCCCCGTTTTCTTTTCGGAGACCCAAGAATTCACCCTTTTGCACCGCGAAAAAGACGCTGGAAACCGGCACTAACACCTTGGAAACATTGGAGAAAATGAACAGAATAGCTATAGTAATTCAGAAGGGAGGTGAGTTTATGAGTGCGAAAGCAAGAAGAATACTTTCATTACTCAATGATCCCAGACGGCGAACAAGAGTTCTGGACTCTCTTAACAAAAGTACGCTTGATGATGTCGCGCCATTTGCAGGAGACAAAGGAGAGAAATTCCTGCGAGAACTTAACGAGATGGCGGATCTGGAAGGCAATGCTGGACGAAAAGAAAGCCCCGAGGGGTGATCCCGACGTTTTCAAGTGTCTCAGCTGGCAGGAAGCACTGGAAGCCCTACGATGCCCCTCCCGATTGGGATTCCGGCGTGGAGGAAGGAACCCATGGATGAGGACGCACTGTCTCGGACGCTATTCCGCCTCCCGAAACGAGAGACCGTATCCTCGGGGAGTTCAATGCGTCGACGTTGGATCCTGTTGGACCTTTGGGAGGCGGTCAAGGGATGAAAGTCTTGAGCGAGATGAACTCCCTGACAGATGAACACGATGAATTCGCCAAGAACGCGGGGTCGCCGGAGGATTTCCGCTGCTGGTACCCAATTCGTTCGACTTTAGAGAAATCTCCCTTTAAGATCTCCGGAACCAGATCTTGCGGGATATATAATGTGGGTAGCTCTCTATTGGACGAAACATCATATTAAATCTGCGTTAAGGCGGATTGTGTGTTTCGTAACGATGTCACGGAAATACCTGTCAATGTTCCTTTCCTTGCGGATGCAAGAATCGGTTCTCGTGAGAAATGTCAGATTTGAGAGGCGTTTGACAAGACCGGAGTTGGGATTGTACATTGCGTCCAAACTCTTCACTGTTCTTCGCAATTGATCGTGGCCCTGCGGCGATGAGGAGTCGACTCCTCCCTTTCTTGATCCCCTCCGATCGCTGCTCGCTAAAGGGTTCTCTTGCTCGATTCTGTTCTCTCATCGCCTGATATGCCGAAAGGAGATTTGAGGTGCACGAGAAGTTCTCATCACGCTCCCTTGTTTATGTGTCGGTAATCCTGCTCCTGACGGGATGCAAGAAAAACGAGCCGCCGCCGGTTGGTCCTACTCCACCGCAACCCACCGACACTAATTGGGTGACCCATTCTCAGTTGGACATCCCATGGCCTGGTCTGGCAAATTCAGCTTGGCCGATGGTTAACCATGACCCACAACACACGGGAAGGAGTCCGTATCGTGGGCCGCAGCAAGGGAAGGTAGATTGGCTGTTTAACGCGGGCTTTATTATCTACACAACACCCGTCATTGATCAAGATGGTACTGTCTATTTCGGATCTTTCAACCGGTATTTCTATGCCGTCACTCCATCAGGTTCTCTGAAGTGGCAATCGTACGGGGGAGGTAGCGACAGTTCTCCCCTCATTGCCAGCGATGGCAGCATCTATTGCTTCGGTGGAGGTGCTTCACAAGTCTATACGTACGTGTACTCTTACGATAGGAACGGCAATCTGAATTGGCAATTCATAGTAGATGAATACGAATCCTATTCGTCCCTTGCAATCTCGAAGGATGGACAAACGATCTACTTGGCAGCGGCACACTTGTTCGCACTTGGAAAAGACGGGACTCTGCGCTGGAAACTCCTACCTGATAGCACCGATAAATGCCATTATTCGTTGGCAATCAGCCCGGACGGAGCCACACTTTATGTACCAGGATTCAAAGCCCTTTACGCGGTTGATACGAGTGGAACTCTCAGATGGAAATTCCATGGTCCGAATACAGACGTGCACGGACCCACCTCAAATCCGGCTGTGGACAACGATGGCAATATCTACGTGGGAGTAGTGCCCGACCAGGTGTACTCATTCAGCCCATCTGGCGCTGTCCGATGGCAGCGCGGGGGGATCAATTGGGGTCCCGAATTTCCAGGACCAGTCATCGGAAGAGATGGCACAATCTACATTACCGGTCGAGCACTGTATGCAATGGATTATGCAGGCAAGTTGAAGTGGAAGATCGACATGTCTCTCATGTCGCAATGCGTTCCAGCTATTGATATTGATGGGACCCTCTATTTCGGCAGAAGTACTGAAAAATCCAACGCTGCTGATAGCATCAATTTCATGGCGGTCAATCCCAATGGAACAGTTCGTTTCCAGATGAGTCTACGGAGTCCAGACGGGACTATCCCAGACATTGACTCCAATCCATCGATTAGCTCCGATGGAAAAATCTATGTCGGTTCGGATTATCCCCATGGATTCCATCTGTATAAAATCAAATGATGTACATCCCCACGAAAGGAAGATAACATGAATATCACATTGCCCTTGAACCCAATCACGAATCATCGATTTATATTCCTGGTGTTCGCAACCCTTTTTTTGGACTCCAGGCTTGGCACAGAACCCGGGCCCGCTAACTGTAGGCGAATTCTTGGTCTACGTTTATAACTCATCAAACAATCTCTATATCTCCGCGGATGCATCGGGCGCGGTTGGGGGATCGAGGTGTAACTGGTATTCGATTACTCATGATTACGATCATCGAAGTAACACTTGGCTTCGGCTGGTTCTCGATCAACTAGATAGAGGTGGTTGCCCCCCGGGCACGGGAGCCTCGTATTTCGCTTATGGTGCGTACACGGTCACGATTGAAGGTAATTCTATCGCGATGGATTATCGTGACGCTGATTACGAAGACGGCAATGGTTTTGGCACAGGCTACAGCTCCGCCGATCATTCCGTATACTACAATCATGCGGATGGCTACTTTTATAAGGAGTCGCAGTTCCAACATCGCATTTTTGGGTCCATCGCCATTTGGGATGATGGACGGAAATCCTCCGGTCCGCGTATCCCGGTGACCGTAACAAACAGTTTTGGCGGAGGTCAGGTTACGGCTGACGGTGGGTGTCCTCGTTAAATCAAATTGTTTCGCATTTGATTTTCCGACCGCAATTGAGAGGTTTGCCCCGTGAATTGATTCGAACACTACAGCATTGGCCGGTTTAGTACGAAGTAGAAACCCACCGTCTTTGAGGTGGTTATGTGCAGGCGGCTGTGCCGGCTGCGCAAGAGTAGTCCTGGATAGCCGATTTCTGAGCGACCCAGCTTTGTGCGTTGCTTCGGATGAAGATGACCAGTTCGTAAGAGCATTCTCGATAGTCGTGCGTTGGCCTGTGAAAAGCCACCGCCTTTGGCGGTGGTGGTTTACTCGTGGACCTCACAAAGGAGAATTGAGCCATGAAGACAATCACCCTCATGTGCGCAATAGCTATAAAAGCTTTAGTGGCGTGCGCGGTCCTGGTTCCCCAAATGGTGATTGCTCAACCCGCCACGACCGTAATACCGACGCTTGCCTACACTACGTCCGCTCAGGGAAACGGTATGGGAGGAATCGCTGCGACGCTCCCGTCATCGGATGCTTTGGGTTCGATTGCAAACCCTGGGCAACTAGGCTACTTCAGTTTGGACCACATCTTCAGCGCTTCGACATATTCACCGAAGACGGATGGGCTACCCAGTCCCGCCTTTACCCCATTCAGCAAACCCACACTGACTGTCAGCGCATTGAATGTCGGGATAAACCTGAAGGATATCCTGTCACTTCCATTCTCCGCGGGTATTGGAATCGGCTACTCACGGACCTTCTCTGATCTGGGGACTTTTTCCTTGAACGGCCTGAATAGTCCTCAGATGATCGTGTCGATAGGGAATGAGGAATACGTAAACTACTCAGTTGGGCTGGGTCTGGAATACGTCGTCAGGCTCGGCGTCGGAATGAATTTCAAGGAGATCACGTCCCGATGGATAACTCTCGAAAACGGGTCTGGCCCTGGCTTTTCCTATGTGACCAGAACTCCCTCCGCGACAGACTTCGGGATCCTGCTGGAGATCCCTATCGAGGAAATTGTGTCGAAAGCGTCGGGGGCACCTCCTGTTAAGGTTAGCGGGATCGAACCATTCGTGAACGTGTCCATGGGCTATGTGAAGTCGAATGTCGGCGATGAGATCACCTATCCGGATCGCGGTTCGGCATATCCGCTCCCGAGGACCGCAGTCGTTGGGCTTGGATTGCAGGGGGGGTTATCAACCAGGGCCGGGAATGCAAATTGGCGGTTGATTTCATTTTCTCTCGTTCATCAGGCGGAGGACGTACTCGTCCATGGGCTCACGGATACCACTTTCGAATACAAGGCAGGACTGGGTGATCTGAGGTTCGGAGACAACGTCCTCGTTGGAAGAGCTACCGGAGCCGTTCTGGTGCGGAAGGGGTGGGAGCTTGGAGCTGCAGAGTTTCTTTACATTCGCGGAGGTTCGGTAATAGGAAATCGCTATGACTATTCAACCTCGGGGTACAGCGTTTGTCTCGGCGGGCTCGTCAGGTTGCTTGAAGCTGCCAGCCCGGAAATTGCGGGAACATCTTGGCTCGCCTTCATCGGAGATCATCTAGACTTGCAGTATCAGTCGGCTTCATATAGCTCCTCGGTATCGCCGCTAAACGGAACAACATTCAAGGAGTTGAATCTGATTGTTCGCGGATTTCCGTGGTGAGAAACGATCCTCTTTACGAGAAGCCCGATATCTCCTTTATGATTCGGGTTCCCTCACACAGGCCTTTCTTCCCGTCAGATTGAGGGCCGTTGTGTTTGGAGCCGCAAACGTATGCTACCCGATGAACCTATCCTGAGAGAGTAAAGCGTGAACGACTTCCTAACATTGGTGTTTGTGTTCGTTCTGCTTATAGTTGTCGTCGGCACATTCATTCGGATATGCGTCAAACTTCGGCGTGGCGGCGGAAGCATGACCTGTACCGTTCTGGGCGCAACCGACGCTTTTCTCACGCACGACAGAAGGAAAGCAGCGGAGACGATCGTAAACGAAAACGCGGGAAAGAAGTTCGAGCAATTGCCATCAACTGATCCGCCCAAGAAATGATAGATGTCACTGGATGCCTCAAGCGGGTCTTCGAGTTTGCTAAAGCCGTGAAGCATTTGGGCAATTTTTGATCCCGACCAGGCCTCCCGGTAAGGCCGTGAACCTGGGAGCCGCGAGTGAGTTGCGGGCGATAGGCAACCGGCTATCCACTGTAAGGGGAACCAAAACAATCTCAATACCTGAATCCATATGAAGAGCATATTGCTGTTGACGGGTGGATTATATTCTTTAGCCTTTGCAGTGTTTCACATGTTATTCTGGAGGGTGTTTCGTTGGAAGGCGGATCTCCAGCGGCTGATTCCGGTCAATCGAGCGATCATCCAGGTGCTGAATCTTCGGTTGATATATGTGTTCTTGGTCATGGGGCTCGCGAC
>Ga0182011_10000055_pt1 | contig 88358 bp, 83 predicted proteins | sample 711E1DmetaG_FD_120481 | JGI IMG/M metagenome (GOLD analysis project Ga0182011, IMG submission 120481) | Permafrost microbial communities from Stordalen Mire, Sweden - 711E1D metaG | ecosystem: Environmental > Terrestrial > Soil > Wetlands > Permafrost | place: Sweden: Stordalen | collected...
ACTCTCACGCAAAACAAAAAAACGGATCAGCTACACAACAGCGCCCCGCGAAACCATCGCGCAACTCCCAACTTAAACAAACTTCATTGCTCTTCTGCCAAGCTGTGAGAAATGTGGGTTAGCGGCGATAACAACTGATCCGTCAGTCCACGGCTACCGCTGGCGCGGACCTTTTCTCCTTACCCCCTGGCGAAATGTGAAGTGAAATTTGCTGCCTGAGCCAAGCTCGCTGTCTACCCAGATGCGGCCACCCATCTTTTCCACCAATCTCGAGGAAATTGTCAAACCCAGCCCCACACCCCCATGTATTCGCGTCAAAGATCCGTCGCCTTGCGTAAAGACGTCGAAGATCGACGGTTGTTTCTCAGGCGGTATTCCTATTCCCGTGTCCGCCACGGAGCAATGCAAGAGGATTCCGTCCCTCAGCGGCATCTCCGCCCCCATTTCAATCACGATCTCGCCGCGCTCGGTAAACTTAATAGCATTGCTGATCAAATGGCCGATGATTTGCCGCAGCCGCTCGGGGTCGCCGATCAGCACGTCCGGCACATCGGGACGCATGTGGCAGACAAGTCTTATGCCTTTTGCGCGAGCCCGTGGCGCCGTAAGTTCGACAACCTCGTTCAGAATATCGCGCAGACCGTACTCGGCAGCTTCCGGCCCCGCCTTCCCCGATTCAATTTCAGAAAAATCCAGGATGTGATTGACCAACGACAGTAAGGAGTCCGCCGAAGATTTCACGACATCCAGATTTTCACGCTGCTCAGAGGTGAGCTCGGAATCCAGAACGAGTTCCGTCATGCCGATAACGCCATTTAAAGGAGTACGGAGTTCGTGACTGATATTGGCCAGGAATTCACTCTTGGCGCGGCTGGCCGCTTCTGCCGCCTGATTTGCTGCTTTCAATTCCTCCGTTTGTTTCCGATCGGCGATGATCTCCGCCATCTCCAGGACGTTGCGTTTGTACTCCATCTGCGCGACAACCTGCCGGGACAGGGCTTGAAGCGCTTCTTTCTGAGCTGAAGTGAGTTTGCGCGGAACGCGATCGATCACACACAGCGATCCCAGAGCATAGCCGTCCGATGTCGTAAGCTTTGCCCCGGCATAAAAGCGAATTTTCGGATCAGTGGTAACCAGCGGATTGTCCGCAAAGCGGCTGTCGGCGAGCGCATCCTCGACAACCATAGTGTCGTTCGCGAGGATCGTATGGGCGCAAAAGGAAACGTCACGAGGCGTCTCACTCACGTCTAACCCAACCCTTGCCTTAATCCACTGACGGTCGGAGTCAACCAAGCTGACCAGGGCGATTGGGGTCCCGCAGACGTACGAAGCTAACGCCGCTAAATCGTCGAAGACCGGGTCCGATCTGGTGTCCAGTATCTGATAGCGACGAAGCGCCTCTAACCTCTCCGCTTCGTTCTCAGGGATGGGCGCGCTAATCATAGGCCGCCTCCGGGCATAGCGAATCCTCTGCCCTCCAGGCTCAAAGCAGGCACGCCACGTACCAAAGAGGCGCTCCTGCATGCAACTACTTCTTCGCCCGTCACTTAGGCTCGGCTGAGCAGTTAGGAAGAGACTGAGGGCACCTGCAGGGATGGCCCGAAATGGCACGGTCGCCCTGGGTTCCCGGAATTTGAAAAAGGAGTAGAATACGGCCATGGGACGCAAAGACGGCGAAAACCTGAATGTGACTTGCCCGTGCTGCCAGGCCAAACTGTTGATCGATCCGATCTTCGGCGCGGTGCTCTCGCACGAAGCCCCCGTGAAGCCCGGGCCCGATGTGGATCTCACCAAGGCTGCCACCATCCTTGAAGAGCAGCATCGCCAGCGGGAAGACAAATTCGCCGATTCCTGGTTTCAGGAATCCAACAAGGAAGACATTCTGGCCAAAAAGTTTGAAGAGGCGATGAAAAAAGCCAAGGACGCCCCGGCCGGCAAGCCCATCCGCGATTTCGATTTGGACTAGCGTGCAAACCGCCCCGCTCGTGCCATCCTGAGCTAAGCCAAGGATTCCAACTGCGCGTCTCCCATGCCGCCACGCAAACTCTTTCGCCTGAAACTTCGCTCCCGGACACTGGTCCTGGGCGAGCGCACGCTTGTCATGGGCGTGCTGAACATCACGCCGGACAGCTTCTCCGATGGCGGAAAATTCTTCGGCCTGAAACGCGCCGTTGACGGCGCGCTGGCCATGGAACGCGCCGGCGCGGATCTCCTCGACATCGGCGCCGAATCCACGCGCCCCGGGTCTGGGGGCATTTCCGCCGCGGAAGAATTGCAGCGGCTGTTGCCGGTGCTCGAAGCGCTGCGCACACGTTTGAAAATTCCCATTTCGGTGGATACACAAAAGGCGGGCGTCGCGGAAATCGCCTTGGGAGCGGGCGCCGCGCTCTTGAACGATATCTCCGGGCTGAAAAACGATCCCCGTGTGGCGGAAATTGCGGCAAAATTCGGCGTGCCGCTAATCCTGATGCACATGCGTGGCACGCCGCGCAAGATGCAGAAACAACCCTTTGCCAAGGATGTCCTGAAAGACGTAATCGCGGGCCTGCGTCACTCCATCGCCATCGCGCGCCGCGCCGGTGTGCGCAACTCGCAGATCATTCTCGACCCCGGCATCGGTTTCGGCAAAAGCTTCCAGCAGAATTACGAATTGCTGGTCAGGCTGCCGGAACTCGCCAAACTCGGCTATCCGCTGTTGGTTGGCACTTCGCGTAAGGGCTTTCTCGGCGCAACGCTGGCCAGCCGCGGCAAACCCGCGCCTCCCGAAGCGCGCATCTGGGGCACCGCCGCCACGGTTACAGCCAGCATCCTCGGCGGCGCGCACATCGTTCGTGTGCACGACGTCGCCGAAATGGCGGAAGTAGCCAAAGTCGCCGACGCGCTCCGCAACGCCTCGAGTCTCAGGACAAGGCAACTTTAATGGGCTGCCGGAATAGTTTTTCTCTTCAGGAGGCCGGGGCTTCAGCCCCTGAAGAAACTCCTCTCTGGCGTTTTTGAGCAACCTTTAGAGCTGCACGCTAGTGCTTCCCTTGGAAAAGCGCTTTCTGACTCCGCCTGCGCTATAATTCGCGCGCAACCTCAACGCGCCTCAAAGGAAATCCTTCATGCGAACTCGCGGTCTGTTCCTCAGTTTCCTGCTTCTTTGCTTCCTTGCTTCGTTCTCTTCCGCTTTTGCCCAACTGCCTCCCATTAAGACCGACACCCTGCATCCACTCCAGGACATTCAGGGGAGCGCCGGTTGTTCCGCAACCGAGGCATCCGCGTGCGCGCAAGCCGCCGCCAAGATCACGCCCGTGGTCATGGGCGAATCGCCGCTGGAAGAAAACCTGCGCCGCTTGACGGATGAAATCGGCGGGCGCGTCAGCGGTTCGCCGGAAATGGCCAAGGCAATCGATTGGGCAGTCGCCGCATTCCGCGCCGCGGGCGTCGAGGTGCACATCGAAAAATATCTTCTTCCCACGACGTGGAGCGAAGGCAACACGCGGCTGGAGTTGCTCGGCCCGGTGCAATTCCCCGTTTCGCTCGTCTCCGGCGGACTTTCCCCAGCCACGCCACCCGGCGGCCTGGAAGGTAACCTCATTGATGTGGGCGGCGGCTCGGAAGCCGAATTTGCGCGCGCCGGCGGCACCGTGAAAGGCGCGATCCTAATCGTTCACACTGAGGTCAGCTACACCTGGCAGGATCTCTTCCGCGAATACGAGCAGCCTCCCCCGATCATTGACCGTGCCGTAAAGGCTGGCGCTGCCGCGATCCTCTGGACCAGCCAGCGGGAGCGCAAACTGCTCTACCGGCACACCAATTCGCCGGATGGAAAGATCGAGCCGATCGCGCAGGCGATTATCGCGCGGGAAGACGCGCTACGCCTGCAACGCACGGTGGCGGCGTATCCCGGCAAGGTGCGCGTGCGGCTCACCATGCCCAATAAAATTGGCGGCCCGGTGGATCAGTTCAACGTGATCGGCGAAATCCGCGGCTACGAAAAGCCCGACGAAATCGTCGTTCTTGGCGCGCATCTCGATTCCTGGGAACTCGGCACCGGTGCGTTGGACAATGGCTGCAACGCCGCGATGGTCATCGAAGCGGCCCGCGCGATCAAAGCCAGCGGCCTGCTGCCGCGCCGCACCATCCGCTTCATCCTCTTTAGCGGCGAGGAACAGGGCTTGCTGGGCTCCTGGGCTTATGTGCAAGCCCATCGCGCGGAAATGGATAAGTACCGCGCCGCGGTGGTCTATGACACCGGCATCGGGCGCGTCACAGGCTATTCCCTTGGCGGCCGCCGCGACATCGAACCCGCCGTGCGCGAAATCCTGCGCCCCTTTGCCGGTTGGGGCGTGGACAACCACACCTACGACGCGGAAACCGGCACCGACCATCTCGATTTTCTGCTGGAGGGCGTGCCCACGCTGGTTGCCAATCAGGAAGTGGCCAACTACCTGCAAAATTATCACGCCGCTTCCGACACCTTCGACAAAGTCGATATTCGCGAACTTAAATTGAACACCGTGCTCGCCGCGGTCACCGCCTGGGGCATCGCCGATCGCCCCGGACCCATCGGCAAGCGGCTCACCCGCGCGGAGATGGAAACCCTGCTGAAAGAAACGCACCTCGACGAACAGCTAAAAGAACTGGGTATGTGGGCCGACTGGCAATCTGGCGCCCGCGGTAGAAAACCCTAGCGCGTCCGCACGCCGCCGCAACAGCGTTCACGCTATACTGAATTGTGAAGCAAACTTCACCAGAAACAGCGGCGTCGCGGCCAATAGCCGCGCAAAAACAGGGCAAGATCCTGGCGCTCGACTACGGCCGTGCGCGCATTGGCCTCGCCCTGGCTGACTCCGAAGCCCGCATCGCGGCGCCCCACGACACCCTCGAACGCATCAATCGCAACGAAGATATGCGCCGTCTCCGCGAACTCGTTCGCGAGCACCACATCCAGCAGATCGTTGTCGGTCTGCCCCTCCGCCTCGACGGCTCGCACGGCGATATGGCCGAAGAAACCGCGCGCTTTGCCAACCGCCTCCGCAAACAGATCGGCATCCCCGTCGCCATGATGGACGAACGACTGACCAGTTGGGAGGCCGAACGCATCCTCGAGGAAGAGCAGGGGCGGCGCATCACCCATGAAACCACGCGCGACGGCAAGCGGAAGCTCATACGTAACGCTCAGGGAAAATACACGGTGGATGCCATTGCCGCCACGGTGATTTTGCGGGAATATCTGTCGCGGGAGTGTGGCACGGAGGAAATCACCTGACGTGAAGGTCCTGGCCATCATTGTTCTTCTCGCATTGCTGGCGGCGGGCGCCGCGGCCGGCTACCTCTGGTATTGCGTCGAAAAGCCCTTCGGAACCATTCCTCCGGAAGGCATCTTCGTACAAATTCCCCACGGAACCTCTCGCCGTGCCGCTGCGCACGTCCTCGAAAAGGAAGGTGTGATTCGCAGCGCCATCGCCTTTGAGATTTACGCCCGGCGCCACCCCAAGCGGACGCCGGTTGCCGGAGAATACTTCTTCGACCATCCGCTCAGCGGCAAGGAAGTCTTCTGGAAGCTGGCCAACGGTGAGATCTACCAGCAGCCCTTTACCGTGCGCGAAGGCGAGACCTTATTCGACATCGCCCGCGAACTGGAAGCCGCAAAAATCATGATGGCCGACGATTTTCTGAAGGCCGCCAGCGACCCCCGCTTAATCAGCGATCTTGCGCCGCAGGCCGCCACACTCGAAGGATTTCTCTTCCCCGCAACCTACGCGCTTTCGCGCCATCCTGCCGCCTCCGATTTAACGCGCATGATGGTGCGGAAATTCCGTGACGCCATCAAACAGATCAATCCGGAAAGCCCCGCTCCAGGAGTTCCCGCGCGCTTCCATTCCCTGCTTTCCATAGTTACCTTGGCGTCTCTCGTCGAGCGCGAAACACCCAAGCCCGATGAACGGCCGGTCGTGGCCGCTGTCTATGACAATCGCCTGAAAAAAAACATGCTTCTCCAGTGTGATCCGACGGTCATCTACGCGCTGGAACAAAACGACAGTTACAACGGCACGCTCACGCTCAAGGATTTGCGGTTCAGTTCGCCCTACAACACCTATCTGCACGCGGGTCTGCCTCCCGGACCGATCGGCAATCCCGGCGAAGCCTCACTCCGCGCGGCGCTCAATCCCGAGCCAACTAACTATCTCTACTTCGTGGCCAACACGCAGGGTGGCCATTTTTTTGCCGCCACGCTGGTGGAACATAACAAAAATGTGGCCAAATATCACAGGCTCCTGAACGGCGAACCCGCGGATCCCCCGGAAACTCACGTCAGCCATAAGCGCGTCGCGGGCCTGGCTCACAAAGGCAAACGATGATGGACGAGCTGAAAACGAAAAAAAAACTGATCCTGGAAGCCGCCCGCGCGATCGGCGTTCAGAAATGGACTCCCGCGGAGATTGACCAGTTGCGGCGAAAACTGCTCGCCGATCATGGCGAAGCCGGAAAAACGGGGAATGACTATATTGCCGACGTCCTGAAAACCATGGGCTGGAAGGTGCAACTCACCGAACGGGAAGAAGCCGAGGAACGTTTCGAGGAAGAGTTCGCGGACATTTTGCATTTCAAGACGCTGCCCGACGCGGAGGTCAGCCTGACGCGCCTGGATGAACTGATGCGGCGATTCCGCGCGCACGGCGAAAAAGCCGCCGTGGAGCGCGTGCTGGAAATTGCCCGGCTCGGGAAGCGCCGCGCGGAGATGATCTCGCACAACCGCAAGGTGGAGCCGCGCAAGCGCGAGGAAAAAAAGGAAATCGCGGAGTGGTTCCGCATCTGGCTGGAAACCCCGGATGCCTTCTTTGACTGGCTGGAAGTGCGCAAAGTCTCGCCCGAGTTCCGCGAAAAGTTTGGGGAGATCGAGGAGGAATAGCGTTGGGACCCGAAACTAACGTTCCCGATCTGCCTCCCTATTCGCTCGACGTCCAGGCCCTGGAACTCGGCGCCGACACCAAGGCTGTCGGACTGGAACTACTGGAGACGCAAAGCCGCGAGCCTTTGCGCGGGAGCGAAGCAGCGCAAATCTGGGCCGCCGCCTTCTCTGCCCTCGCGGCCAAGGAAATGCTCCTTCTGGATTTTTTCAGTCACGTCGAGCGCGTGCGCGAATTCTGCAACACCCACGCCATTGCCTATCGTGAGGCGGCCCCACGCTGCCTGGTCGTTCCCTATCTTTCCACGGAGCAGTTGGGCCAATTGTTCGCGCGCTTCGGAGCGGCAACGTTCGGCATGCGCGCCGGGCCTGCCGCGCAGAACGCCGACCCTGCGCTCGAAAATGAACTTTCGCTCCGCGGCCTCGATGCTTATCAAACAGCCTATCCGCGCTACACTTTTTGCGCCGTGATTGAGCCGGAGGACGCTTGGGTGACGCTGTTGAGCGAAGGTCTTTGGCCCAGTGAGGTAATCCGCCGCGTGCGGCCCGCGCTGCAACCCTTCGACGTCTATATCGCGCGGCCCCAATGAGCGGCAAGTCTGCGCTAAACTAGAGGTGGCCAGCCTTGGCGTTGGTTTGACCGGCCTCCCCGTGGTTGTTAAATTGCTCCTTTTAGGTTCAGGACCAGGGAATTCACTGATGCAGCATGTCTGGAAATGCATGGTTTTGCTGACACTGTCCGTCATCGCTTGCGGCTGCGGCGGTCATGTCCACCAAATCACCACCGTACCTGCCGCGCAGCGGCCCGTGGCGAAAGATGCCACAGAGAATGAACTTTTAGACCGCTACAACGCTCTGGCCCGCGGCGTGCAAACCGTGAATGCCACGGTGGAATTGAAACCCACCGCCGGTTCGAAATACAGCGGCGTGATTGACGAATATCACGAGGTGAAGGCATTCCTGCAGGCATCGCGGCCCTACAACATTCGCATGATCGGGCAAGTTCCGGTTATCGGGAAGACGGTGTTTGATATGGCCAGTGATGGCCAGAATTTTGAGGTTTCCATCCCATCGAAGAACAAATTCCTGGTCGGGCCGGTTTCTCTCGACCGCTCCTCCAGCAAGCCGATTGAGAATCTGCGTCCCCAGCATCTGCTCGACGCTTTGCTCTGGCCGGAAATCCGCAAGGAAGAGGCCGTCCTGTTTGAAGAGTTCAATGACGAAGCTGCCAGGTATTATGTGCTGACGGTGTTGCGCGGCGGCTATCGCACGGAGATCTTGCGAAAAGTGTGGTTTGACCGCGCGGACCTTCACGTCGCGCGCATCGAGACTTATGGCCCCAAGGGTGTTCTCCTCTCCGATGTGCGCTTCGCGGACTGGCAAGGAGTTGCGGCAAGCAACGTGCAATCGGGCAGCGCGCCTGTCAGCGAGTATCCGCGGACGATTCGCATGGACCGCCCCCACGATGAGTATCGCCTGGATATGAGCGTCGAAAAAATCAGTCTGAATGAACCGCTGGAAGCGGAGCGCTTCAAGCTGGAACCTCCGCCCGGAGAGGAAATCGTGCATCTGGGTGACACGGCCGAGGACAAGAAACCATGATGTGGCAACTCGTCCTGCGGAATCTGTTTCACCGGCCGATGCGCACGCTGATCGGCGTGATGGCGGTTGCCGTGGAGGTGGCTCTGGTCATCCTCATCGTTGGCCTCACCTCCGGCATTCTCCAGGAAACCGCCAAGCGCCTCGAAGGCATTGGCGCGGACATCATGGTGCAATCGCCCGCCGCACAGATGCTCATCACCTTCAGCGGCTCGCCCATGCCCATCAAAATCGCGGACAAACTGGCGGAACTCAAATATGTTCAGGCAGTCGCCCCGGCGCTCTTGCAGTTCAACTCCACGGGCGGCGTGGAGACCGTCTGGGGCATCGATGCCAAGTCGTTCCGCGACGTCTCCAGCGGCTTTGTCTTCCTCCAAGGCCATGATTTGCAGGATCCCGACGACATTCTCGTCGATGATTGGCAAGCCAAAGCCAAGCACATCAAGGTTGGCGACACTTATAATCTCTTCAATCACAAATGGAACGTTGCGGGCGTCGTCGAGCACGGCAAGGGCGCGCGCTTGTTCGTCCCCCTCGCCACCTTGCAGGAACTCGTTGGGGCCCACGATAAAGCCTCGATCTTCCTCGTAAAATGCACGCACCCCGATCACACCGAGGACGTCATCGCCGAAATCAAGGATCTTCTTCCCAATCATCCGGTCCGGCCGCTCAAGGAATTCATGACCCTGATGACCTCAACGAATATTCCCGGCCTGGAAACCTTCATCAACGCCATGATCGCCCTCGCCGTTTCCATCGGCCTTCTCGTTATCTTCCTCACCATGTACACGACCGTGCTCGAACGGACGCGCGACATTGGCGTCCTGAAATCCCTCGGCGCCAGCAAGGTCCTGATCGTCCGGGCGCTTCTCACGGAGACCACCCTACTGTGCGTCCTGGGTATTGCGGCCGGCGTGGGACTCAGTTACCTTGTCCGGGCAGGGTTTCTCGCTCTCTTTCCCACGCTTTCGATTCTGATTACGACGGAATGGATTCTGCGCGCCGGGCTCATTGCTTTGGTTGGAGCCGTGCTTGGCGCAAGCTATCCCGCGTGGCTGGCCAGCCGCAAAGATCCCGTGGAAGCGCTTTCCTACGACTGAGGAACTCTGGAAACTAGGCATAGATGGCAATCACAGTTACAATACGGTCGCGGATGGACGAAACGACGGACCCAGAGCGGAAGACCTTGGAGCCAATACTCAAGACCGAGAATCTCTGGAAGCTGTATCACGCGGGCAAGGTCGAAGTCCCGGCCCTCCGCGGCGTGAATTTCGACGTGTTGCCCGGCGAATCGGTGGCCGTCATGGGGCCGTCCGGCTGCGGCAAGTCTTCACTGCTTTATGTGATCGGCGGCCTCGCACGCGCCTCGCGCGGCAAGGTGCTGGTTGACGGCAACGACCTGACCGCCATGGGCGATGCCGAGCGCACCAAGCTGCGCCGCAGCAAGATCGGCTTCGTTTTCCAGCGTTTCAACCTCTTGCCCACCTTGACCGCCAGGGGCAACATTGCCATCGCGCAGTATATCCATGGCGACGGCTACGATCCGCACCGCTTCGACGTCGTGACGAAAATGCTTGGCCTGGAGGGCCGTTTGCATCACAGGCCTTCGGAGATGTCCGGCGGGGAGCAGCAGCGCGTGGCCATTGCCCGCGCTATCATCAACGAGCCGAAAATCCTGCTTGCCGATGAACCCACTGGCAACCTCGACACAAAGAATTCCGATATCGTGCTGGAAATGTTGCGGCGCCTGAACAGGGACCTGGGGCAGACCATCGTGATGATTACGCACAACCCCGAGGCGACCACCTATTTCGACCGCGTCGTGCACATGCGCGATGGCATTATTGTCGACGGAGTTCCGGCGGACTGATATGGCAGGCCTCGGTCAAATCCTTTCGCGGACATTCTTCTGGTCCTACGAACGCGGCTCCTGGCAATACGACATTGCCGTAATCCTGATCCTGGTGTTCGTGTTGCTCACGCCGCGGGGATGGTTTCGCGACCAGCCCCAGGTGGGCTTGCCCGCGAACACCAGCCAGGTTGAATTGCTCTCCAAAGCCGGAGAGAACGAAGTCTATCGGGTGGATGCGCGCGTCCTGGCTCCTCCTGAGCGCACCCCGGCCCTGCAGAACGATTTGCACAATGCCCTGCAGAAGGCCAGGCCGGACCTGCACGATGGCCGCTTCTCCATCGGCACGATCGAGCCCCAGCGCGATGAAAAAGGCAATGTCGTGGCCTACGAAGTGACCATCCGCCACTGACTTTTGCTCCGCGGGCTGCCCACCGCACCAATTCCCTCTTAAACCCTTCCTCGGGCTGTGCTTCGACGCGGGCTGTGCTACGATTTGAAGGGAGCAAGAACTACGCAAGTGCCGCTCCAGGGGTTGCTTTGAGACGATTCCGCCTGCTGTTCTTTGTGCTGTTCCTGGCTGCGTTCGCCGGCATCCACATTGCCCGCGCCGGACAGTCCAGTGGAAAAATCTCCCTCAATTTCGTGCTCTCCATGATGGATAAGTCGGCCAAGGATTTTCATAGCCTCACCGCCGATCTCGAGCACATCAAGTACACCGCCGTGGTGCAGGACACTTCCACGGAGACGGGCCAGATTTTCGCGCGCAAGGACGAAAAGATGCGCATCGATTTCCAGAAGCCCGACCAGCGCACCATTCTGCGCGAGGGTGACAATCTGTACATCTATACCCCCAAAATCAGCCGCGTCGAGGAGTACAACATCGGCAAGCACCGCGCCCTGGCGGATCAGTATCTGGCACTGGGCTTCGGCACGAAGGGCGACAATCTCAAGAAAAACTATCAGATCAGCTTAGTGGGCGAAGAAGATCTCGACGGCCATAAGACTGCCGTGATCGATCTGGTGCCGGACTCCGAGGAGATGCGCAAGCAAATCACCAAGATTGAAATGTGGGTGGACGAAGCTTCCTGGCTGCCGATACAACAAAAATTCTTTGAAACGGGCAGCGGCGATTATTTCATGTCCCACTACAAGAACGTGCTGAAAAACCTGAAAATTGGCGACAGTAAGTTCAAGCCCGATTGGCCCAAAGGCACCAAGGTCGAAAAGCCCCGCGGCTAGCTTGGCCGCACGCAGCCCTTACGCTGAAGCCTGCGCCTTCTCCCGTTCCAAGAGTTTTTCCTTGCGCTGCAAACCCCAGCGGTATCCCGCCAGCGTACCATCCGTGCGGATCACGCGGTGGCACGGCACAACAATGGAAACCGGATTGGTGGCACACGCGCGCGCCACCGCGCGAACCGATCTCGGCTTGCCCAAGGCGCGCGCCACCTGCGTGTAGGTCCGCGTCGTGCCGCGCGGAATCTTCTGCAATTCCTGCCACACGCGGCGCTGAAATGCGGTTGCTTGCACGTCCAGCGGCAAATCCACGCTCGGCGCATCCCCTTCGATGCGATGCAGGATTTCCCGCAGCCATTGCTCGTTCGTTTCATGCGTCCGGCGGATCTCCGCGCGCGGATATTCCTTGTGCAACGCGTCCACCAGCCTTTCCTGATTTTTCCCCAGGTACACGGCAGACACGCCGCGCGGCGTCGCCGCCACCAGCACTTTTCCGATCGAGGAGTTCGCCACGGTGTATCCGATTTGCATGCCTGGTGCTCCTTTTCGATAAGCCCCGGGCGTCATGCCCAGGTGTGTGTTCGTTTTTTCGTAGACCCGGCTCGGTGAGCCGTAACCGCAGGCATACAGCGCGTCCGTGATCTCGCTGCCTTCCCGCAACAGCTTCTTGAATCGCGCCATCCGCGACGCTTCGGCGAAAGCTTTCGGCGTCAGCCCGGTCATGCGGCGAAACGCCCGGCGCAATTTTGCGGGAGTAGCGCCGATCTGAGCCGCCAGCGCATCGAGCCGCACGCTTTCCTCTTCCGAATTCCCCAATGCCTCTGCCGCCTTGGCAACCAACGCGGAGAGCTCCGGCCGTTCTTTCGGGCGGCAACGCCGGCAAGGACGATAGCCTTGATTCTCCGCTTCCTGCGCCGTGTGAAAAAAAACGGCATTGCGGCGTAGCGGCCTCCGCGCCGGGCAAGAGGGCCTGCAATAAATGTGCGTGGAACGCACGGCAAACACAAAGGCGCCATCCGCGCGCGCATCACGGTGCAGCGTGGCCTGCCAATACTTGGCCGCGGCTTGCGCTGAAATACTTTCCTGCTGCTTGTCCAATTGTGCCGTGTTCATGGGTTAAGACTACCGCGGGCCGCTGCCCGCATCTATCCGCTTTCTAACGCCAAATTTTGCGCTGCCGCCGGCCAAAAGGAAAGGCGCTAAGCCTCTTCGGGAGCGGGAATCGCTTCATCCGCTTCCATCGGATCACTGTGCGGCATGGTGATCACCAGGATCACCGCCGTCAAGATCACCGCGCTGGCCAGAATCGTTCGCAAGGTAAGCACCTCGCCGCCCAGCAGCCAGCCCAGAAACAGCGCCACCACGGGATTCACGAACGCATAGGTGGCCACGCGCGCTGCCGTGCCGTGTTTCAAAATGTAGACGTAAGCGCTGAACCCCAGCGCAGAGCCGAACACCGCCAAATACCCGAGCGCCAGCCACGACCGCAGCGTTACCTGCGCCAGATGTAGCTCGCGATACTCACCGCTGATTCCGGCGACGACCAGCAGCGCCGTGCCTCCCGCGATGGTCTGCATGGCCACGCCCAGCATCGCCGAGTTTGGGATAGGGTGGTGCTTCGAGTAGATGGACCCGATCGCCCACGCAAGGGAAGCCAGCACCAACGCAAAAGCCCCCAGTGGATTCACTCGCTCGGCGCCTCCAAGGTGCTTCGGGCCGACCAGCAACGCCATCCCCGCAAAACCCAGCACCAAACCGGCCAGCACCCGCGGCGCGGGGCGTGAGCCGCCAGGCCGGAACCAATCGACCAAGACCATCCACAGCGTTACCGTCGCCACCAGCAGCGCCGCAATCCCCGAGGGAATGGTCTTCTCGGCCCAGCTTACCGTGCCATTGCCGCATAGAAGCAGCAGGACGCCGGTAACAATCGCCGTGCGCCACTGCCTCAGGGTCGGCTTCTCCCCGCTTACACGCCGGAATACGGGGTAAAACACCAGACCCACCGAAAGATGCCGCAATCCAGCCAGTATGAGGGGCGGGAGGCTCTCAACCCCTATCCGAATGGCAAAGAATGTGGAGCCCCACAGGATATAGACCGCAGCGAACGAGGCCAGCAGGAGCGAAGAGGCTCGCGTAGGGGTGGCATTTGCCTTGGACGGGGTTTTGGGCGTGTCCGCTAGGGTTTCTGCCGACATTTCGAGCCTGCCAATTGACGATACGAGGCCATGATGCTATGTCCAGCGCCATATTGGAACGGGGACCGAGCGAAAACCATCCACAAAGGCCGTCGAGGGAGCCGGTACTATAACTATCTGTTTGATCTTAGGACACTTCCACTCTTTTCCACAGGTTGACTTTCACTGCCTCAAAGTGGCATGTTGGCGTTCCAAGCGCTCATTGGGGTCAGTGTCATTCCGAGTAATAGTTCTACCGCAGTTATATTCGTCTGTTCATCTCTCTGAGGGGCGAGATGGGTGTCAGAAACCGCGCGTTAGCTTGGGACAGTTTGCCTTTGTTGCCGGAGACGGCAGCCCGCACGGGCGTCTCTGCCGCATTCCCGGAAACCTTGGAACCTTCGCGGAGACCTGCCCTGCGGGTCATGCCGCTGTTGTGCTCCCCGCAACCTCACCGATTCGTGCGCGTGCCTACCCACGCCGTGGGCGTTTACATCGAGCAGCGCGAATCTCCACGCGCCTCCCTGAAGTTACCCTTGAAGCTGAGAAGCGTCGCCGGTGCGCTTGAGGAGTTCCCGGTTTCGCTCGTAACACGCGACATGAGCGCGTCCGGCGTTTATTTCCTCTGCCCCAAACCACTCGAAGCCGGCACGGAAATCGAACTGGACATCGTTCTGGTCAGTCGCCCCTTGGGTTACGGCAACGTTGTCGTCTCCTCCAAGGCCTGCGTGCGGCGCATCGAACCCGCAAATATGCCCGGCTGGTTTGGCATCGCCGCGAGCTTCAGTGATTTTGCGTTCGACCGCGACGATCACATTCCTAATCGCTTCGCCGCGGACTGATTGCCACTCCTCTCCTTTCACCTCCGAGCAAAAATCTGCAAGCAGGGTTCTGCTATTCTTGGGGAGATGACTGCCCCCCGCACGCTCGCCGCGGTACTCTTCGATTGGGACGGCACGCTGATCGATTCCTACCACGCCGATTCCCAGGCCTATCTGGCGCTCTTCCACGAGATGGGCGTGCCGTGGGGCCTGCCGGAACTCGAGCGCCATTATTCACCCAACTGGTATGCGGTCTATCGCGCGGCAGGGATACCGAACGCCCGTTGGCCGGACGCAGATCGCATCTGGCGCGCCCATTATGCAAAACACCGGCCCAAGCTGATGAGCGGTGCGCGCCGCGTCCTCGGGCAACTCGCGCGAAGGCACAAACTGGGCCTGGTTACCAGCGGCGATCGCAACCGGGTGATGGGCCAATTGCGCAAGTTTGGATTGTTGCGTGTCCTGCGAACGCGCGTCTGCGGCGGCGATCTGGAAGAGAAAAAACCGCATCCCGCGCCGTTGCAGATGGCTCTGCGCCAGATGGCCTTAGAGCCGGCTGAATGCGTCTACGTGGGCGATACACCGGAAGACGTGGAGATGGCGCGCGCTGCGGGAGTGCGCCCGATTGCCGTGCTGGGGCCCTTTCCCACGGAGAAGCGCCTCCGCGCGGTGCGCCCCGAATTCTTGCTGGACGATCTGCGGAAACTGCCGGGATTGTTGCGCGAATTGTACGGCGATGCGCGGCGTCCGCGTACTTGCTCCTGACATAATGAGTTTGCAGAAGCTACTTCAGGGTTTGGGCGGCTGCGGCGCGCGCGCGGAAGGTGCCGTCGGCTGAGCTGCGGGTGCGGCCGACGGCGGAAATGGCTTGAAGTTGGTCCACTTGATCGTGACGCGGATCGGGATGTCGCGCTCCTTTAACTTGTAAACTTCTTCGGAGCGCGCGTAGTCGGGAAACCAGTACTTGCCGTCCACATTCTCGCGGTAAATCTCGAACATCCCGAAAGGCAGAGTCGGCGGGTGCACGGCGCCCAGATCCGTGACCCATTTGCCGTAGGTCTTCACCACTTCCAGATACTTCTGATCGACCCAGAGGATGCCGTCGAATAGCGGGTGCTGCCGGTCCAGCACTTTCGGGTGCACCTGAAAGATGTAGCAATCCACCTCGTCCACCTTTTCCGTGCTCAGGTACTGCAGGTCGTATTTGGCCATTTGCCCGAGCGTGACCGGATAGGGAGGAATGCGCGTCAGGTATTGCGCATCTTCCGGCTCGAATTGCAGGTATTGCAGGGTGGATTCCGGGGCGGCGATGGCTTTTTCGTAGAGCTTGCCGTCGCCGGAACGCACCGCATCGTAGGTGGCGTCGTACTCTCCCGTGGGCTTGCCGTCGGGGCCAAATTCCTGGATGCGGATCGTTTTCCGGTAGGCATACTGCGGCCGCGTGGACTGGTAGAGATCTTCCTTTTGCGCGAAGGACTTGATGATTAGCGCGGGTGGCAGCGAGGGCGGCGCTTCAGCCTCCGGCACGCCCACCACCCGGCGGACGCTGTGTTCCGGCGGCGGCGTGAGCGGGCCGGGCGCATTTTCCTGCGCGGGAAGACCACGCGCCGTCAGGAAAAAGAAAAATGACAATACAAGAAAAAACGCCGTGCGCGGTAATATGATTGTCTGACGGAAGCGATGGCTCTTCATGACTAGTTGGATGCGCGGACCTTGCAACTGCGCCGCCCGCGGCCCCCGGCATACTGCCAGTGTAACGCAAATTCCAGGGCAGATTGCCGCCGTGAAGGGAATCGCGCGATTCTCAGCGCCGATTTTTCAGGAACCGTGAACCAGGAACTTCATGCGCGACGCTTTTTTGTGACCGGACGGGTGCAAGGCGTGGGCTACCGCGGGTTCGTCGAGCACGTTGCCGGGAAACTCGGCCTGCACGGATATGTGCGCAACTGCCGCGACGGCCGCGTGGAAGTTTTCGCCATGGGCACGCCGGAAAGGCTCGGGCAGCTCCGCATTGCGCTGGAACGGGGCCCGATGATGTCCGATGTGGCCGGCTTGAACGAGGAGCCGGACGTGGTTGATACCCGGTACGTCGGGATTTTCACGATTGAGATGACCATCTAACGGAAGGCTACGGCAATGGACGATCTGAAAAAATTGATTCGCGAAATCCCGGATTACCCAAAGCCGGGAATCCTCTTTTACGACATAACCACGCTGTTGAAGAACAAGCAGGGCTTCCGCACCCTGATCGACCGGCTCTGCGCGCACTACGCAGGCCACAAGATTGATCTCGTCGTGGGCATCGAAGCGCGTGGCTTCATTCTTGCGCCCGCCCTCGCCTACCGCCTCGGCGCAGGATTCGTTCCCGTGCGCAAGCCGAAAAAGCTGCCCGCCAAGACCGCGCAGGTTTCTTATGCGCTGGAGTACGGCACGGACACGCTGGAGATCCACGAAGACGCCGTGCAAAAGGGCCAGAATGTGCTGCTCTGCGACGATTTGCTGGCCACCGGCGGCACAGCCGCTGCCGCGCTTCAGCTCATTCGCTCCCTGGGCGGCAAGGTGGATGGCGCAGCGTTTGCCGTGGAGTTGAGCTTCCTGCATGGCCGCGAAAGGCTCCCCGGCCTGGACGTCTTCTCACTGATTAAATACGATCAGTAGTTGGAAATCGCGCGCTGGGGTTTTACCCTTTACTTCTTGTGCGCGCCGCGCTGGCGCAACGCCTCGAAGAGCACCACACCCGCGGCCACGGAAACATTTAGCGACTTCACCGGGCCGCTGGTCGGCAGCGACACCACAAAATCGCAGCGCTTGCGCGTCAGTTCGTGCAAGCCTTTTCCTTCGCTGCCCATTACAATCCCCGTCGGTGACGTGTAATCCACTTCCGTGTAGCTCTTCTTCCCTTCTTCATCGAGCCCTACGAGCCAGTAGCCCGCTTCTTTCAATTCCTCCATCGCGCGCACCAGGTTAGTGACCTTGGCGATGGGCAGATGCGCGATGGCTCCCGCGGAAGTGCGCGCCACCGTGTCCGTCAGGCCCGCCGCGCGCCGTTCCGGGATGACCACGCCGTGCGCTCCCGCAGCCAGCGCCGTGCGAATGACCGCGCCAAGATTGTGCGGATCCTCCACCCCATCCAGCAGCACAATGAGCCCCGCCTGATTCTTGGAGTTATTCGCGTTCGCCAGAATGTCTTCCAGCGTGGATGCCTCGCGCGAGGCCGCAATAGCGACCACACCCTGATGGTCGCGCGAGTTGGCCAGCCGGTCGAGTTGTCCGCGATCCTCAAAGCGCACGGATACGCCGCGCTCCCGGGCAAGTTGCACAATCTCTTCGATGCGCGAATCCTGCCGGCCCTTGGCGATGACAATGCGGTCGAAAGCGCTCCCCGCTTCGAGGGCTTCGCGTACGGCGTGAATGCCGGTGAATCGGTCCATGGAGATAGAGTTTACTGTTTTCAGTGATTAGTTCACAGTCTGCGGCGCGGCCGCCGAAAAAATCGCAATGACAAAGCGGTCTGTCAGTCCAGCGTAGCGCAGAATTCCAGGATGCGCGCGCGCGCGGTCTTCACGGGCACGGCAAACGGCAACGCGGCGGCTTCGTCCACAAGAAGAATGACGCGATCGAGATCTCCCTCCCCAGCCCGCCCGGCAAGCGCCAGCCGGATCGGATGAAACAGATCGCGGCCGCGCACCTCGAGCGTCTCCTTCAGATGCGTCACAACCTCCTTGAAGCGGTCCGACGTGAAAGGCCCCGGCTCGAGCAGCAGCAAGGCGAGATGCCGGACAACTTCGCGAGCGGCATAACGGGCAAGAACAGCGTGAGCTTCCGTGGAGCGCAGGATTTCCGCGGCGTCATAGGTGAACACAAGCCGCAGCAAGCGCTCGAGTCCGATGCGATCTTCCACAAAATGGCCAAGGAGCGCGGCGGCGCGTTCGCAAAAGGCAAGTTGTTCGGGCGAGGGCTCCGCCGAGAGCCACTGCTGTTCGCGGAGGATGGCGAGAATGTCATCGGCGCGAAAAAGGTTTTCGCGCACCGGGTGAGACTGGATGTGATCGGGCGTGGACATTTGGAAGTTCCAGCGCGCCTTGGAGTGCGAGACCCCCGCTCGCACTTTTCCGGTGCAATCCAAATTCAGAGCGTCGAGAGCGTGGCGATAACGTGGGCAGCGATGGCTTCGCCGCGGCCGACAGCGTCAACGCCTTCGTTGGTCTTTGCTTTCAGGTGGATTTTCTCGACGGGGACTCTTAAAGATTTGGCCAGCGCTTCGCGCATCTTCGGGAAGTGCGGGCCAAGCTTGGGGCGTTCCAGAATCACCACAGCATCGACGTACTCGATAACGAAATGCTTTTCGTCCAGGAGTTTTCGGGCGTGCTCGAGAAACAGCAGGCTGTTCGCGCCCTTCCACTGGGGATCGCTGTCCGGAAAGTGCGTGCCGATGTCGCCGAGCCCCGCAGCCCCCAGCAGCGCATCGCAAAGCGCGTGGGCCACCACGTCGCCGTCCGAATGCCCCACTGGGCCCTTCTCGTACGGCACTTCAATTCCCCCGATGATCAGCTTGCGCCCTTCGGCCAGGCGATGCAGGTCATAGCCAATGCCGCAGCGGTAGCTCATGCCTTCTTCTGCTCGGCGTGGAGATAGAAGCGCGCCAGGTCCATGTCCGCGGGCTTGGTGATTTTGATGTTGCGCTCGGAGCCTTGCACAACATAAACGTCGTGGCCGATCCGCTCCACCAGTCCGGCTTCGTCGGAGGCACTCAGGCCATCCTCTTCCGCCTGCGCGAAGGCTTCCTTCAGCAAGCGTGTCTCGAAGACCTGCGGCGTCTGCGCCAGCACGATGCGTTCCCGCGGAACCGTCGCGGTGATCAGCGCCACATCTTCCGGCAGGCTGGCGCGCTTCACTTCCTTCACCGTGTCCATTGCCGGGACACCCAAAATCGCGGCCTTGCAGTGGCGCGCTTCTTCAATCACGCGCGTGATTTGCTCCACGGTGACAAACGGCCGCACGGCATCGTGCACCACCACCAGCTCCGTCTCGTCCCCGATCAGCTTCAAGGCTTGCGCGACCGAGTCTTGACGCAGATCGCCGCCCTTGATCACGCGCACCGGCTGCCTGAATTTCTCTTCGCGGATGCGCGCCTCCAGCCGCTCCACATTGTCCGCGCGCGTGGCCACGATAATCTCCGTGATCAGCGGGCAGGCCGCGATGCGGCGCAGGCTGAGGATGACGATGGGCACGCCATCCAGCTCCAGAAATTGTTTCGGTGTCTCCGCGCCCATGCGCGTGCCGAGACCTGCAGCGGGAAGAATCGCAGTGATATGTGCCATAGGATGAAAGCAGTCCGGCTGAAGCGGTGTCTTCGCGGCTTAAGCGCGGGTTGCAGAAAGTCGAGTGTACCTCAAGCGGGCACAGGAAGAGAAACCCCGTCGGCCGAATTTCGACCTAATGAATTGGTCCGGCCGGCCCAATTATAGAACCGCCGGGGATTGCTATTGGAGTAATGCTTGCGAGGCGTGCTGCCCGCCGCGTCCCGTTGAGAACTCCGTGTTAATCCACGTAAAAACGCGGCACTCGCTGGCTCACGCCCGACAGCATATCGGAAGTGACCGTGCCGATGCTCCGCGCGATGACGTTGGCCGGATACACTTGCTGGCCCACTGTTCCGTAAACCGTCGCGATGTCCCCCAGCGCTGCGTCTGGAATGTCCGTCACGTCCGCCATGGTCACATCCATCGAAATGATGCCGCGCATCGGGGCGCGCTGCCCACGAATGATCACGCTCCCAAGATTCCCCAAGGAGCGATGGATCCCGTCGCCATACCCGGCCGCCAGTATGGCAATGCGCGACGGCCGCTGCGCCACCCAACTGGCGTTGTAACCCACGCCATCTCCCGCGGCAATCGAACGCAAATTGATCACTCGCGTGCGCAGGCTCATCACCGGGTGCAACAGCAAAGCCGCTTCAAATTTTGTGCGCAGCTCCGGAGGATCGAATCCCGGATGATACCCGTAGAGAAGGGCGCCAGGCCGCACCATGTCCGCCCAGCTTTCCGGCAATGCTGCGATGGCGGCGCTATTCGCCAGGTGAAGAATGCCCGGGTCAATACGCATGGCTCGCAACCGGTCTATGGCCGCATAAAAGCGTTCCATTTGCTGGCGGGTCTGCGGGCCGGGGCGGAGATCGCAGAGGACCTCCGAGGAAGCGAAATGCGTGAACACGCCGCCAAGCAAAAGATGCGGGCACTTCGCCAACTGGCGCGCGAAACAATCCATATCGTCAGGCAAAATGCCCAGGCGATTCATGCCCGTATCAATCTTCAACTGAATGGGGACGTTTTTCTTGCGCAGCTTGGCGGCTGCGGCTTCAAAACTCAGCAACTGTTCGCAACGATGAATCGCCGGCGTGAGTTTGTGTTCCAGGAGAACTTCCTCTTCGCCGGGCCAGAAGCCGCCGAGCACAAGAATCGGCTTGCGCACGCCGGCTTTGCGAATCTCCACACCTTCGCCCGAAGAGGCCACGCCAAACCAGTCGGAGCCGTCCTTCTCGAGAGCTTTGGCGGTTTGCGCGCCGCCATGGCCGTAGCCATTGCCCTTGACGATGCTCAGCACTTTGCGCGGCGTCTTGCGCTTCTCCGAAGCGGGATTCACATAATCGCGAATCGCCTGAAAATTTTTGGCGAGGGCGGAAAGCGAAAGCTCCGCCCAGACGGGGCGCCCTATAAAATCAGCGGGATTTTTTTTCACGCGGGGCATGAAATTTCCTGGAGGTTCTAGTTTACGGCATTCACGCGCGGCGTCAAAAACACTGCGCCAGTCTGCGCGAGAATGACAACAGAGAGAGGAGCACGCACAAGCCCAACGGGACGTGCATATCGGGCGGCATACCGGTGGGCCTCTGTTACCATCGAGCCGAACCAGAGGCGGTTGAATCTAAACGGGTTGCCAACTGAGGCGCAGGACTGAAACGGTCCTGCCGAAAACACGCGGACCACGCAACGACGCAAGGGGTTGTGGGCAACGGGACGCGCTGTGTGTCACCTTACGATTCGTCGCCGCCCGCAAACTGCGAGAAGGCGTCCGGCGCCGCTTCTTCAAATCGCGTCAGCCGGCTGCGGAACACAAACTTGACCTTGTCGGTGGGCCCATTGCGCTGCTTGGCGATCAGGATATCGGCCATGTCGCGCTCTTCCGGCGTCGCGTTCATGTTGAAGAAATTCGGGCGGTAGATGAACATCACCACGTCGGCGTCCTGTTCGATGGCGCCCGATTCGCGCAGGTCAGAAAGCTGCGGGCCGCGCTCCTCGCGTTCCGGGGCGCGCGTCAACTGGCTGAGAACCAGGACCGGGATCTGCAGCTCTTTCGCCAGGCCTTTGAGCCCGCGGGAAATGCTGGCAACTTCTTCCTGGCGGGAATTGAAGCGCCCGCGCGCGGTGATGAGCTGGAGGTAGTCCACGATGAGGAGCGAGAGGCCTTTGTCTCGCTTCAGCCGCCGCGCCTTTGCGCCAATTTCCAGAACGCTGATGGAACCCGCGTCATCAATCCACAACGGCGCGGAGGAGATTTGTCCCAGGCCTTCGGTCATGCGCCGCCAATCCTCGCGGCTCAGATGCCCAGAGCGGAATTTGTGGGCGTCCACCTGCGCCACGGAAGCCACCAGGCGTTGCAGCAGCGATTCCTTGGACATCTCCAGGCTGAAAACCGCCACCGGCAGCCCTCCCCGGATGGCGATATTCTCCGCCATATTCAGGGCCAGGGCGGTCTTTCCCTGCGACGGCCGCGACGCAAGAATGACCAGTTCCGAAGGCTGCAAGCCCGACAGCAGCTTGTCCAGTTCTCCGTAACCGGTGGAGATGCCGGTAACGCTCTTGCCTTCCCGGAAAATCTTCTCCAGGCGCTCGAAATTGTCGCGGACGATATCCTTAATCGGCAGCAGTCCGGCTTTGACGCGGTCTTCCGCCAGCGCGAAGATGCTCGATTCCGCATTATCCAGAATCGTGTCCGCGCCGTCCTCGCCATCGAACGCGTGCTGCTGGATATTGTGCGTGGCGTGGATCAGGTTGCGCAGCATTGCCTTTTCCTTGACGATCCGCGCGTAGTGCTCCACGTTGGAAACACGCGGTACGCCGTCCACCAGCGAGGCCAGATACGGCGCACCGCCAGAGGACTCCAACTCCCCGCGCCGGTGCAGTTCTTCCGTGAGCGTAACGAGATCAATGGCATGCTGCGCCTCTCCCAGCGCCATCATCTGGTTGAAGATGTTGCGATGCTGCGGAATGAAGAAATCGTCGGGCTTCAGCGCTTCGATCGCGGTGTTCAGCGCGTTATTGTCCAGCAGAATGGCGCCAAGGATGGAGCGCTCCGCATCCAGATTGCTGGGCATGGGGCGTTCGAGAGTGGAATCAGCGGGCATGGAGAAAGGACAAGGCCCCTATTTTCGCTTTTCCTTCGCTATAGGTAGCACGATTCCCCGTCGAAGGCAAGTGCGGATTCTTTCACCGGCGGGACAACCCCCGTGCGCCGGAGTTCTATCGTGAGTGTGCGCGGATCGCCTGCGCGCGTCAATCCATGCGCCTGTGAATCGCTAAGGAAATCGTTGCAAAACTTTTTCGCGCCGCGTCCCGTAGGGGGCCAGCACCGCTGGACCCCGGCTTAGCAAGGACCATCGTGCTTGCGAATGCGTCAAAGCAGATTGTGCATTACGGGAAAATCGTGCGGACATGGGGCGGAGCAATGCTGCGCCCCTACTCGGACGAACCCGTACGCCAGCGCTATATGGACACGTCGCGGGAAGATGAGTGAAGGCAGAAACGAAAAAAGGGGCACTCGGAACGTGTCCTGGCAGAAATCGAGTTGGCGCAGAAGAACTACCCTTCTTTTTGCACGAAGACCTTGATCTCGGCGGTGACGTCGCGGAACACCTTGATGGTCACCGGGAATTCGCCCAGCGTTTTGATCGGGTCTGCGAGTTGCACCTGGCGCTTATCGATGCCAAAGCCCTGTGCCTTCAGCCCGTCGGAAACATCGCCGGACGTAACCGAGCCGAACATCTGGTCGTTCTCCCCGGTCTTCCGCGCGAACTTCACCGAAACGCCCGTGAGCAGCTCCGCCTGCTTCTTCGCGGAGTCCAGCTCCGTCGCGGTCTTCTTTGCCAGCGCGCCGCGAATGCGTTCGAGCGCCTTCATGTTGCCCGGCGTGGCTTCAATGGCCAATTTTTGCGGCAAAAGAAAATTGCGAGCATACCCGGGCTTCACCGTGACCACGTCACCGCGGTTGCCGAGCTTATCCACATCTTCCTGAAGAATGATCTGCATAAGAAATCTCCTGATTCCCTTTCCAATCTTTTCACGCGAAGCAGCGCTTCCTCACTTCGCGGGCTCCGCCAGGCGTGACGCGGCAGCCGTAGCCCGCTCGCCTTCCGGTGATTAGGCCTTGGGGGCCTCGACCGCACGCGGTGCTTGCGTGCCTGCCGCGCTCCCGGCAAACGGCAGCAGCGCGATATTGCGCGCGCGCTTGATGGCCTCGCCCAGCCACCGCTGGTGGCGCGAGCAGACGCCCGTCATGCGCCGGGGCAGAATCTTTCCGCGCTCCTGCACGAACTGCGAAAGTATGTCCGCGCGCTTGTAGTCGATGAAGTCCATCTTCTCGACACAGAACTTGCAGACTTTCTTCTTGCGGAAATACTGGCGCTTGCCGCGCCGCGGACCCCCGGGTCCTCCGCCTGGCCCGCCCGGACCTCCCGGGCCGCCTTCGCGGCGTCCACCACCCGGACCACCTTCGCGGCGTCCACCACCTCCGCCATGTCCGCCTTCGCGGGCTTCGCGCGGAGCAGCCGGCGCAGCGGGAACCGTGGGTGCGGCGGCTGGCGCGGGTGCGGCGGCTGGCGCGGGTGCGGCGGCTGGCGCGGGTGCGGCGGCTGGCGCGGCTTGCGGTTGTTTCTGTTCCTCTGACATACCTTCCTACCTTTCCAAAATGGCTCCGGGCCTAGGCAGCGGAGCTCCAAACCAAACTCAAACGTTGCCGGCGGCGCGTCGCAGCGCTCACCGGCAGGAATATCCCCGGCCAGCGATTACTTGCTGGAAGCGGACTGCTCGGCCGGCGCTGCTGCCGTCGAACGGCGGGGACGCCGCGCGGCGCGCTGTTCGCGCTTCTGCGCCAGCTTTTTCTGGCGCTTCAAATCCTCGTCAAGCCGCACGGTCTGGTACTTGATGACCGCGTCCTGCACGCCCAGCCGGCGCTCCAGTTCGTGCACCAGCTCGCCGTGATTCGTGCGCACCTGCTGGTACAGGTAAATTCCTTCGCGGTGCTTCATCACCTTGTAGGCCAGCTTCCGCGTCCCCCAGTTCTCCGCCTTCTCGATCTTCCCGCCCTTTTCGGCGCAAGCGTGCTCAATCATAGTGAGCACCTTCTTGATTTCCTCTTCCGGGGTGGCCGGGCGGACAATGAAGATCAGATCGTACAAACGCTCTTCCATGATGACCTCGTTTTTCTTCTTCTCGAATTCACCCGATCGCGAGATCGGTCACTTCTCTTCCGCCGGCGGCACCCGCCGATTGAACTTGTTCATGGCCGCCGCGATGCCTTGCGTCAGCAGCAGCTCCACCGCATCGCCCGCCTCCGCCACCATCTCCGCGGCCACTTCCAGATCGGCCTTTTTCATCGGCCGCAAAACATACGCCGTCAGATCGCTCACCGGATGATCGGGCCCGCAACCCAGCCGCAGCCTCGCAAATTCCGGCGTGCCCACGGCGCTGGTCACGCTCTTCGCGCCATTGTGCGTTCCCGGGCTGCCGCGTTCCCCGATGCGAATCATGCCCCACGGCAGATCGCGCTCGTCGAACAGAACCAGCAGGTCCGCGGGCTCCAGTTCGTACTTCTCCAGCAGCTCGCGAACCGAAATGCCGCTCAGGTTCATGTACGTCTGCGGCTTGGCCAGGATCACTTCCTCCCCGGCAACTTTCCCGCGCCCCACCAGGGCCTTGCCTTCCGGCCGCTCCACGTGGATGGACGCGCGATTCGCTATTTCGTCCACCGCCAGAAAACCCAGGTTATGCGGCGTCCACTGATATTCCGGGCCAGGATTGCCAAGGCCGACAATGAGCCGCATGGTGTGTCGCGCGAAGCCGTCCAAACAGAGTTACTTCTTCTTCTCCTGTTTTTCGGCGGGCTCGGCGCCTTCCTCGCCTTCCACTTCTTTCTTGCCCTTCTTGATGACTTCCGGCTCCGCCGGGACCTCGGCCACAACCGCCGCCGCCTCCACGGGCTTCTCTTCCTCGACGCGCAGCGCCACCACGTGCGCCAGCACGCTATTGCCATCGGTGAGCAGCTTGAGCTTGGTCTTGTCGATCGGCAGCTCGTTGGCGCGCAGGCTCTGGTTCAGCATCAGTCCGCTGACGTCCATCCTGAACTCCGTCGGGATGTCCGCGGGCAAGCATTCCACTTCCACTTCGCGCGTCACCACTTCGTAAACGCCGCCCTGCACCTTCACGCCCGAGGGCTCACCGAACGTGTGCACCGGCACCTTCACCTTCATGCGCACGTCCATCGCCACGCGCAGCAGATCCACGTGCAGCAGCTTCCCGCTGACGGGATCCACCTGCCAATCCTTCACGATGGCGGGTTCCTTCTTCCCGGCAAAGTCCACCTCGAATATTGTGTTATGGCCGGACTCCGACCTGAGGATGGCCGTCAACTGTTTGGTGTTCACGGCCAGCGAGAGGGGTCCTCCCTTTCCGCCGTAAAGAGTTGCGGGCACGTGTCCGGTTACGCGCAAGCGGCGCGCTTCGTTCTTGCCCCGTTCGGTGCGGGGCGCCCCTTCGACGATAATCTGAGCCATGGCTGCTTTCCCTTCCTGGAATCTCCTCCGGCGTTATTCCCCGCCGGAAAAGCTCAAATAAACAGCTCGCTGATGGATGTTTCCTCGTGAATCGAACGAATGCCGCGCGCGAGCAAATCCGCGACACTCAGGATGGTTACATTCTTCAGCTTCTTGGCGGCTTCCGAAAGCGGCACGGAATCGGTCGCCACCACTTCGGTAATTCGCGAATTCTCAATCCGTTCGACGGCCGGGCCGGAAAACACGGCATGCGTGCAAGCCGCAAAAACCTGCGTCGCGCCTTCGCGCAGCAGCGCTTCGGCGGTCTTCACCAGCGTACCGGCAGTATCGATGATGTCATCCACGATCAGGGTGCTACGCCCCTTCACGTCGCCGATCAGGTTCATCACTTCGGTGACATCCAGGTCCACGCGGCGCTTATCCACGATCGCCAGGGGCGCACCCAGCTTTTTCGCAAACGCCCGCGCGCGTTCCACGCCGCCCGCGTCGGGCGAGACCACCGTCAAGTTCGGCAGCTTCTTGTGGCGGAAATAATCCAGCAGCACCGGCGAGCCGTACAGGTGATCCACCGGCACGTCGAAATAGCCTTGAATCTGCGGTGCGTGAAGGTCCAGGGTGAGCGCGCGGCTCGCTCCCGCAGTTTCCAGCAGGTCGGCCACCAGCTTCGCGGATATCGGAACGCGCGGCTTGTCCTTGCGGTCCTGGCGCGCGTAGCAGTAATACGGCAGCACCGCGGTGATGCGCCACGCCGAAGCGCGCTTAAACGCATCAATCATCAGCAATAGCTCGAGCAGGTGGTTGTCCACCGGGTAGCAGCACGGCTGCACCACAAACACATCGGCGCCCCGCACATTCTCGAGCACCTGAAAATAAATCTCGCCGTCGCTGAACCGCCCAAGCAGCGCCTGGCCCAGCGGCACATCCAAGTGCTTGCAGATCGCCTCGGCCAGCGCCGGATTGGCGGTCCCCGCAAAAATTTTGAATCGCTCGTCGTTCACGCCGCGCTCACTCCGGTCACCGCTCTGCGGTGACGCGTCTGACGGAAAATGGCCCGGACTGGGCAATGTGCAATAAGGAATGGGAAGTCAGAAAGCGGAGCAACGCTGCGGATCAACCGGCCCAGGCGCCTTTCGTCAAGCGCTGATACCTGGCCCGCGAGAGTGTCTCGCAGACGAAGGCCTGGTCGCGCGGAAACCCGACAACGGCTCGGCGCGCCTTTGCTGGGCTCGGGAACACTCCAAACACCGCCGAACCGCTACCCGCCAGCAAGGCTTCTGACGCCCCTCCACGGAGCAACGCCCGCTTGATTTGCGCAAGCCGGGGATGACGCTGGAAGACCGCCACTTCAAAATCGTTCCAGAGGCTCTCTTCCTGCGCGCTCCAACACAGAGCACAGAACCTAAACAGTTTATGGTTCGCCGCCGATTTTGTCAACGAAGCCAGGTCCGGCGCATGCAGCCAGCGGTAGGCATCCGGCGTCGGCACGTGGATCTCTTTCGGCGAAACGATCAGCAGCGTACGCCTCTCCAGGTCCGGCAGAGGATAGATTTCATCGCCCTTGCTTACGCCCAGCGCGCGCCCTCCAAACAGAAAGAACGGCACATCGGCGCCAAGTTCCGCGGCGATTTTCAGCAGCCGCACCGGCTCGATGCGCTTGCGCGTGAATTGCAGGTACCCGAGCAGCGCCGCCGCGGCGTCGCTCGACCCGCCTCCCAGCCCGCGCCCCGCAGGGATATTTTTCCACAGTGTAATCTCGACGCCCGCGCGGATCTTCAGTTCTCGCCGCAGGGCATCCGCTGCGCGGTACACCAAATTCTTCTCCGCGCTCTCCCGGGAAAGAACCTCGTTCCCGCGGATCAGCAGCGAAATCTCCGCTTGGCGGGAAGGCCGGAAGCGCAGTGTGTCGTGGAGGGAAATCGTCTGAAATATGGTGCGCAGTTCGTGGTAGCCATCGGCGCGTTTGCCGAGGATTTCAAGACGCAGATTGATCTTTGCGTACGCCGGAATACGGACTTCGCGCATGCGATTGTCTCAGGGTTTCGAATCGGCCACGGGCGACTTCTGCGCCACGCGGTGCTTCACCTGGCCCAGTTTTTTTTCGAGTTCCGCGACTTTGTCGCTCTCCAGATCGGCGGGAAGCGAGCGCCGCCATTCCTCCAGCGACTTCTCCCATTCCGCTGCCGCCAGATCCAGGCGCCCCTGCTTGGCGTAAACGTCGCCGAGATGGGTGCGGATCGTGGGGTCGTGGGGCTCGCGCTCCGCAGCCTTGCGCAACGCCGCCTCGGCATCCTCGATCTTGTTCTGCTTGAAGTAAGTCCACCCCAGGCTGTCGAGATATGCGCCGTTGAACGGCTCCTGATCCAGAGCGCGCTGGATCATGTCGCGCGCTTCTTCGAGGCGCATGCCGCGATCGGCCAGCATGTAGCCGAAATAGTTGAGCGCTTCGGGATTCTTGGGATTCACCGTCAGCACTTTCTTGAATTGCTCTTCGGCCTTGTCGTACTGCTTCTGGCGCTCATAAATCGCGCCCAGCAGGAACCACGTCATCTCATTCTCGCGCGGCTCGCCCGGAAGCGCCTCGGCCTTGCGCGCCATCTCTTCCGCTTCCTGGTAGCGGTGGCTGCGTTCGTAGATCTGCGAAATGTTCAAATACAGCTCGCGATCGGCGGCCGTGCCCTTCAAATTCGCCTGCAGCAGCTTCGCGCCCTCGTCGGCTTGCTGGTTTTCGCCGAGCAGCAAGGCATAAGTGGCCCGCACGGCCGCGTCATTCGGATATTTCGCCAGCGCTTCTTTTCCGGTCTGCAGCGCCTTGGGCAAATCCTTCGCCTGCCGGTAGGTTTCCATGATCAGCATGCGCGCGCGGCGGTCTTCCTCTTCGCCCAAGTGGCCCAGTTCCTGGAAAGTGTAGATGGCCGCTTGATAGTTATTCGTATCGCGGTAGAGTCCGCCGAGTTGCTGGTAAAGTATGGCCAGCTCGCGGCGACGCGAAGAAAGCACCGTGGACTGCGTCTTGACGCCGGTTACGGCGTCGGAAAGCACGCGGATGGCATCCTCAAAGCGGCCCTGCGCTTCGTAGATCATCGCCTCGTTGTACATCACCTCGACGGTGCCGGGGGCGTACTGCCGGGCCTTGACGATGCTTTCTTCCGCCTTATCCAACTGATGCAGTTCGCGGTAAATCTGCGCCATCCGCAGGTACACGTCCGCGTCATCGGGCATCAGATCGGCCAGCTTCTGATACACCGAAAGTGCATCGGGATATTTCTCCTCGGAAAGAAGCGTCTGGCCCAGGCCGCGCAGATGACCAAGCTCCGAGGGATCGAGATCTACCGCCTTGCGGTAAGCCTTTTCGGCCTTGCCGTATTCGTGCGTTTGCGTGAACGCATCGCCAAGAAGATCGTCGAGCGTTGCGGAAGGCGAACGGGCAATCATGCCCTCCAGAAGCGAAATCGCCTCTTCGGATTTGTTCTCGTCCAGGTAGAGCTGCGTAAGCTGCTCGACGGCCGCTTCATTCTCCGGGTCATCCTTCAACATGCCGAGCAGCACCTTTTCGGCTTTGTCCGGCTCGTTGTGCAGGCGGTAGAGACGCGCCAGCCACAAGGCGGCTTCCTGATCCGTCGAATCCAGGCGGTGGACCTCGCTGTATTCCGATATGGCTTTACTCACCATTTCTGTTTGCACGCCGGAGCCGTTGATATCGCCGAGGCTGCGCAGGTAGATGCGCGCCAGCAGGCGGTGCGTGGCCAGATTGTTCGGATCGCGCTTCAGGATTTCGTTGGCTTCCACCATCGCGTCATGCACGCGCTGCGCCTTCCAGTACATCTCCGCCAGGCGCTCGCCGATGATCGGGGATTGCGGGTCGATGGCGTAGGCCTTCTTGTAGGCCTCGATGGCTTTGCTGGCCAATTCGTTTTGGCTGGTCAGCTCAAACTGCTGCTCGTAAATATGCCCAAGCGCGAAATTGTAGTAAGCCTCGGCGCGCGGGGGGAGTTTTTCCTGGGCGGGCGGAGCCGATGGGGAGGGTGACTGCGCCAGCGCTGCCACGCCGCTGAGGGCGGCGACAAGAAGGGTGAAGACAATTCGGTTGAGCTTCATAGAAAGTCCTGGAGAAGTCAGTATCCCATGCGGGAGAAACGCGGTCAAAAGCGAAAAGGCGGGCGTTTCGATGGCCGGCAGCAGGACCCAGAAGTGAGATGCGGGGGGGGGGCAAAAAAGGGTTGAGGAGGGGTTGCCTTCCTACCGTATTTCTGCAATAATCGAAATATGAGGAAGCCCGATCTCCTGCTCGTCACCCGATGCGCCGACCGCTTTGCCGCTCTCGGCGCCGAGCCGCGCCTGCAGATTGTGCGTTTACTCCTCTCCGCGCACCCTACCGGGATGGTCGCCGGCGAGGTGCAGGAGGAGCTGGGGATTCCCGCGTCCACCTTGTCGCACCACCTGGAAAAGTTGCGGCAAGTCGGTTTGGTTTCGGTGCGCCGCGCCGGCACCTTCCTCTGGTACACGGCGAACACGGATGCGCTTCGCGAGGTCCTGGGATTTTTGTACGAGGAATGCTGCACGCGCAATCGCGCCGTCTCCGCGGAATCGATTGTGCAAATTTCAAGATAAAAGGAAGGTAATGTCATGAGCAACATTCAGGATGCAGTGAAGAAAAAATACGGCGCGGCGGCAAAACAGGTAGCTGCGGGAAAAACCGCGTGCTGCGGAGGTGGCGCGGAATTGAGCGGCTGCGATCCCATCACGCGCAATTTGTACGACGCGTCGGAAAAGGCGGCGCTGCCCGCGGACGCCGTGGCGGCTTCGCTCGGCTGCGGCAATCCCACCGCCCTGGCGCAATTGCAACCGGGAGAAACGGTGCTGGATCTGGGCTCCGGTGGCGGCATCGATGTGCTGCTTTCGGCCAGGCGCGTCGGTCCCACCGGCAAAGCCTATGGCCTGGACATGACCGACGAGATGCTCGCGCTGGCTCGCGAAAACCAGAAAAAGGCCGGAGCGCAGAACGTGGAATTCTTGAAAGGCACCATCGAGAACATTCCTCTGCCGGACAACACCGTGGACGTCATCATCTCCAATTGCGTGATCAATCTCTCCGGAGACAAGGACCGCGTCCTGTGCGAGGCCTTCCGCGTCTTGAAACCCGGCGGGCGCCTCGCTGTCTCCGATGTGGTCATTCGCGGCGAAGTGCCTTCTTCCGTCCGCAAGAGCATGGAGCTATGGGTTGGCTGCATTGCCGGCGCGCTCCAGGAGTCGGAATATTGCCAGAAATTGACCGCCGCCGGGTTCGAGTCCATCGGTGTCGAGCCCACTCGCGTCTACAAAGTCGAAGAGGCCCGCGAACTTCTCGAAGCCGCCGGGCTCAATGCCGATACGGTTGGCCCGCAGATTGACGGCAAATTCATCAGCGCATTCATCCGCGCGCGCAAGCCCGCGGCCGGTTCCTCCGACAAACCGTCCTGCTGCAATTAGGGAGCATCCTGAATGCAACCGCCCTTCAATGTTTTATTCCTGTGCACGGGAAATTCCGCGCGGTCCATCCTGGCCGAGGCCATTCTCAATCAGCGGAAAGGCGCGAATTTCCGCGCCTTCAGCGCCGGCAGCCATCCCACGGGACGCGTCCATCCATACGCCCTGCAGCAGCTCGAAGCCGCGGGCCTGCCCACCGCCGGATTGCGCAGCAAGAGCTGGGACGAATTCGCCAAGCCCGGCTCGCCCAAAATGCATTTTGTCTTTACGGTTTGCGACAACGCCGCGAAGGAAACCTGCCCCGTCTGGCCCGGCCAGCCCATCACTGCGCACTGGGGCATTCCCGATCCCGCCGCCGTCGCGGGCACGGCGGAACAGATCGCGCGGGCCTTTCGCGATGCGTACGTCGCGCTGGACCGCCGCATCGGCCTGTTCCTCAGCCTGCCGCTCCCGGTTCTTGGACAAATGGCGATTCAAAAAGAAATTGACCGCATTGGCCATCAGTGATAACGCTGCACGCGGATAATGGCGTGCTTCGACTCGCAGCAACTAGTAGAGAGTGCCTGTTCGAGCAGCTTCGGGTGGGCTATGAAGGGGTTTACAGATGAAGGCGAATGGCCGTCTCAGCTTTCTGGATCGTTATCTAACCGGCTGGATCTTTACAGCGATGCTCGTGGGAGTCGTACTGGGATGGATTGTCCCCGGAGTCGTGCCGTTCCTGAATCGCTTCAGCATCGGTACAACGTCGATTCCGATTGCCGTGGGACTGATCCTGATGATGTACCCGCCGTTCACGAAGGTGCGGTACGAGGAGTTGCACGAAGTCTTCCGCAATAAGCGCGTGCTCGGTCTATCACTCGTGCAGAACTGGATCATAGGCCCGATCTTGATGTTCATTCTGGCGCTAGTGTTCCTGCGCGCATACCCCGAATACATGGCGGGACTCATCATGATCGGTCTCGCCCGCTGTATTGCGATGGTCATCGTCTGGAACGAGTTGGCCAAGGGCGATACGCAATATGCTGCTGGCCTGGTGGCCTTTAATTCTCTGTTCCAGGTGTTCTTCTATTCCCTATACGCCTGGGTTTTCATTACGGTCCTTCCCGCCAAACTCGGACTTCACGGTGCCGTTGTCAATGTTTCAATCGCGCAGATTGCGAAGAGTGTATTCATCTATCTGGGCATTCCGTTTCTTGCGGGATTCGTGACTCGCACGGTGCTGATTCGCGCTAAAGGCCGCGAGTGGTACCAACGGAATTTCGTCCCCCGCGTAAGCCCGCTGACCTTGATCGCCCTGCTGTTCACGATTGTGGTGATGTTCTCGTTAAAGGGCGAGTATATCGTGCGCCTGCCCCTTGACGTCCTGCGGATCGCAGTGCCGTTATTGATCTACTTCGTGGTGATGTTCCTGGTGTCCTTTTATATGGGCAAGAAACTGGGCGCGGGCTACTCCAAGACGACCACGCTGGCATTCACCGCTGCCTCCAATAACTTTGAACTGGCGATCGCAGTCGCTGTCTCGGTTTTTGGCATTAACTCTGGAGCTGCGTTCGCGGCCGTCATCGGACCCTTGGTCGAGGTGCCCGTGATGATCGCGCTGGTCAACGTGGCACTCTACTTCCGGCGCACTGTCTTTCAAAACACACAACCAATAGATATTGAGCCAGTTCGCCTGCCGACCGCACACCAGTGACAAGAGAGTGACATGATAATCACGAGGGAAAGCGACGATCTCGGTTCCGCCCTCCCCGATTAGCCAATTCTCAGTGCAGGAAGTGCCGCATGCTCGTAAACACCATGGCCAATCCGAGCCGGTCAGCCGCGGCAATCACATCCACATCCTTGATCGAACCGCCCGGCTGAATCACCGCTGTGGCGCCCGCCTTGGCCGCTTCCTCCACTCCATCCGGAAACGGGAAGAACGCATCGGAAGCCGCCACGCTGCCCTGCAGCGATTTTTGTGCCTTGGCCACGGCGATTTTCACGGAGTCCACGCGGCTCATCTGGCCGGCGCCCACACCCAGCGTCGCGCCCTCCTTCGCAAACACAATCGCGTTGGACTTCACGTGCTTGCAGACTTTCCAGGCGAATCGCAAATCCGCCAGCTCTTTTTCGGTCGGAGCGCGCTTGGTGGCCACCTTCAATTCCCCGCCCTGCAAACTGCCCAGGTCCGGCTGCTGCACCAGCACGCCGCCCAGAATGCGCTTCAACTGCAGTTCCTTGTCGTGCTCAAACCCGCCTTGCGGCAGAACCAGCAGGCGCAGGTTTTTCTTGGCGGCGAAAATCTCCAGCGCGCGATTCGCAAAGCCCGGGGCAACGATACATTCCACGAACAACTTGGCCACTTGCTCCGCGGTCACCACGTCCACAATGTGATTGAACGCCAGCACCCCGCCAAACGACGAAACGGGATCACAAGCGTACGCCTTCACGTAAGCATCCAGCAGCGATTTCTGCTCCGCCGCGCCGCAGGGATTGTTGTGCTTGATGATCACCGCCGCTGGCCCCTCGAATTCCGCCACCAGGCTGCGCGCCGCTTCCAGGTCAACGTAGTTGTTGTAGGAGAGCTCTTTGCCCTGCAGTTGCTTCGCCGCAGCTAATCCTTCCGGGGGCCGTCCGGCGGGCACATACAAAGCCGCCGCCTGGTGGGGGTTTTCGCCGTAGCGAAGTTCCTGCTTGCGCCGCAGCGCCAGATGCACGCGCTCAGGCAGCTTGGCCCGCGGCGCAACTTCGAGTTTCCCGCCAAGATCGGTGAGCCGCTCGAGTTCCGTGGTGATCAGGCCATCGTACCGGGAAGTCGTCGCAAACACCTTTCGCGCCAGCTCGATTCGTGTCGCCAGCGTCGTATCGCCGGAAGTCTCCAGTTCGCTGGCCACGCGTTCGTAGTCCGCGGGATCTGTTACAACGGCCACACTTTCAAAATTTTTCCCCGCCGATCGCAGCATCGTCGGCCCGCCAATATCAATGTTCTCGATGAGCTCCTCGGCAGTGATGTAACCGCGCGCCGCCGTGGCCTCAAACGGATAGAGATTCACGACCACGAGATCGATCGGCGCGATCCCGTGTTCCTTTGCCTGCTTCTGATCTTCCGCATGATGGCGGCGGTAGAGCAGCCCGCCGTGCACTTTCGGATGCAGCGTTTTCACGCGCCCGCCCAGCATCTCGGGCCAGCCGGTGAACTCGGCAACGTCCTTGACGGGAATACCCTCTTTGCGCAACAGCTTTGCCGTGCCGCCGGTCGAGAGCAGCTCAATCTTCAGCGCCGCCAGCCGCCTGGCCAACTCCACGATGCCGGTCTTGTCGTATACGCTGAGCAGCGCGCGCTCCACGCCCATGTCATCCTCCGCTGATGAAAAGAACCTAGTGTGCTGTCCCGGAAGTTCATTGCATTTTTCATTAGGAGGCCGGGGCTTCAGCCCCGGCATAAAGCCCGTAGAATGAATTGGGCTTTAGCCCCTGAAGACTCTGAACTCTTGCACGATATTCTCGGGACACAACACTGGTAGTGTACGCGGAGCAACGGAGTTTCGGAAAGGTACCGCCTGTGGGAAAAATTATCACAAGCCGGAATTGACGCCGCGGGACTACGACTTCACGAGGGCTTTCAGCTTGACCTCGCCGTCCACCACTTCCACGACGTATTCGACGTCGCGGCAGTTCTTCTTTTCCTGGAGGTCCTTGGTCTTCTTGCGCACGAATTCCTTGAACCCGGCTTTGCTGAGTTTAGAGGTCTCTTCGCCGGCATTTTGTTTGGCTTGCAGAAAGGCCGAGTAGAGTTGGTCGACTTTCTCGGTTTCCTTCTCCGGTTCCGAACAGACCACGCGAAACGCCTGCGCTTCCGCGGCGCCCGCGGCAGGAACCGCCGCCGTCGGTTCGGGATGCGTCTTGGAGCGTTCGGCCTCGATGGCCTTCGCGGCGGCGCCAAAGTGGCGCTGGACTTTCCCCTCTTCGCGCTGCGCCAGACGTTTCCGGAAAACGTCTTTATATTTCGCGTACGTTTGCGCCAGGTTGTTGAAGCGGAAGCGCTGCCCGTATTTCATATCCCCGCCGCGTTCCGCGTAGCGCTTCGTCAGCAGCTCGATGCGCCATTCGATTTCGGTGGGCGGGCGTTTGCGGCCGCCTCCGAAGAAGGCGTCGTACTCGATCTTCAGTTGCCGGATATCGCGCTCAAGTTGCGCCAGATCTTCGTCGATGGTGGCCATGGAGCGAGTTCCCTCGAACCCCCATGCTAGGTGCGTAGCGCGCAAGCGTCAACCGGGAAGGACGGGGGCGCTGCGGATGAAACACCGGGCGCCAGGGCAACCTGCTGGCCTTCCGGGCAGCCGGCCGATTGCGGGCGCAATCCCCGCTGTGCTCAAATGTCGTCATGGCCTCGCGCACCAAGCCTGAGCTTTCCTCCGAGCAGGCATCTCTCCTCCGCCGTGTGCCCTCGGTGGATGAACTCCTTCTCCGCCCCGGCCTCGTATCACTCTGTCGCGAGGTGGAGCGCAGCTTCGTGGTGGAAACGACCCGCGAAGTTCTGGAAGGATTGCGGCGCTCGATCACATCTGGTGAAGCGCAAACCGATGCAGTTCTGAACCCCGCCGCCATCGAACAACGCATCGTGAATGCCATGCAGAAAGAATTCGCTCCGTCGCTGCAGCCGGTGATCAACGCTTCGGGCGTGATTCTGCACACGAATCTCGGCCGCGCCCCTCTTTCCGTGCAGGTTGTGGATGAAATACGCCGCACGGCCACGCAGTATTCAAATCTGGAATACGATCTGGAGGCTGGAGCACGCGGGAAACGCGACGTACACACCATGCGGCTGATCGAGCGGCTAACCGGTGCGCAATCGGCCATTGCGGTGAACAATTGCGCGGCAGCGGTGCTGCTGACTCTCGCGGCACTGGCGCGAAGCGGCGAGGTCATCGTCTCGCGCGGCGAACTGATCGAAATCGGCGATGGCTTCCGCATCCCGGAAATCATGGAGCAAAGCGGCGCGGTCTTGCGCGAGGTGGGCACGACGAACCGCACGCGCCTTGCCGACTACGAAAACGCTATCCACGAAAAAACGCGCCTGCTTCTCCGCGTGTATCCCTCGAATTTCACCGTGACCGGTTTCACGGAAAAGCCCGAAGTGGCGGACTTGATCGCGCTGGGTGCGCGCACGGGATTGCCCGTCGTCGAGGATCTGGGATCGGGATGTCTTGTCGATCTTTCCGCCGGCGGCATCACGCAGTCCACCGTGCGCGAAAGTATCGCGGCGGGATTTTCGCTGGTGCTCTTCAGCGCGGACAAATTGCTGGGCGGGCCGCAAGCCGGCATCATCGCCGGGAAAAAGGAGCTCGTCGCGAAGGTGCGGCGGCATCCGCTCTTCCGGGCCTTGCGCGTGGACAAACTGACCATTGCGGCGCTGGAGGTCACTCTGCGCGCGTATCTTCGCGGCGCGTGGAACGATATTCCCTCGCAACGCATGATCCGGCTGCCGCTCGAGGAAATCGCCGCGCGCACCAGGAAATTCCACGACGCGCTCCAGCCACAAGCCGCCGCTTCGGACGCCGCAATCGAAATCGCGGACGGCAGTTCGCTGATCGGCGGCGGCTCAACTCCCGCACAATCGTTGCCAACGAAAGTGCTACGCATCGCCAGCGCTCGTCATTCGGCAGCGCAACTCGAAGCGCGCTTGCGGCAAGCACCTGCTGGAATTCCCGTGATTGCGCGCATCGAGGATGATCGCCTGCTGCTCGACCTGCGCACGGTCTTTCCGGAGCAGGAGCCGGCGCTGTTGCAATCTCTGGTTGCCGCATTGCGTTAATTATCGCCATACTTTGCCCATGCTCTCTTTTCAAGTCGCCAAAAATCGTCTCCTGGATGTGCAAAAGCCGCTGCCTCGGCTGCGTCCTGGCTGGGCTCTGATTCGCGTGCGGCTCGCGGGAATCTGCAATACCGACGTCGAGATCCTGCGCGGCTATCACCAGTTTCGCGGCACGCCGGGGCATGAGTTTGTCGGCGAAGTCGTGAAGGTTGCGGGCGTCTCCGCCAAAACGCTAAAGCGCTGGATCGGGAAGCGCGTTGTGGGCGAGATCAATGTGGTCTGCTCCGCCTATGGCTTTAAGCCGGTGTGCGCATTCTGCCGGCGTGGGTTGAAGACGCATTGTGCCCGGCGTACGGTACTCGGCATCGTTGCGCATGACGGCGCGTTTGCGGAATATCTCGCCCTGCCGCTGGAAAACCTCCACGTCGTTCCGAAAAACGTGAGTGACGCGAAAGCCGTTTTCATCGAACCGCTCGCCGCCGCATGTCAGATCCTCACTCAGTTGAACATTCGCGAGTTTCCAACCGCCGCGGTCCTCGGCGACGGCAAGTTGGCCCAGCTCATCGCCCTCGTTTTGCAGGCCGCGGGCACGCGCGTCGTTCTTTATGGCAAGCACGCGAACAAGCTGGCCTACGCGCACAAGGCGCGAATCGCCACAAAGAAAGTTCGCGGCGACGCCAGCGATTTGCGGCGTGTGCACGAAAATTATCGTCTTGTCGTCGAAGCCACCGGCTCGCCCACTGGCTTGACTCTTGCGCAGCACATGACCGAGCCGCGCAGCACGCTGCTCCTGAAATCCACCTTCCACGGCGCGGCGCCCGTGGAAACCTGGCCCATCGTGGTAAAGGAAATCACCGTAGTCGGTTCGCGCTGCGGCCCCTTCGCCAAAGCCATCGCGCTGCTGCGCTCGGGCAAGGTGGACCCCACGCCGCTCATCTCGCGCACATACCCGCTGCAAGACGCACCCCAGGCCATCGCCTACGCGCAACGCTCCGGTGTCCTGAAGGTTCTGCTCGCCGCCCCATCACCTATTTAGCAGGACTTGCACCGGCAGGATGTTCCAAGACTCCAGGATTCGCTTAGGGGAGAGAGTCTACAGCCGGTTGATGCACGACGCGACGCACGCCGCGCCAAAGCCGTTATCAATGTTCACGACGGTCACGTTGGACGCGCACGAGTTCAGCATTCCCAGCAGCGCCGCCACGCCGCCAAAGCTCGCGCCATAGCCCGCGCTCGTCGGCACGGCAATCACCGGCACGCCGACAAGCCCGCCCACGACGCTCGGCAGCGCGCCTTCCATGCCCGCGATGCAAATAATCACGCGCGCTTCCGTCAAATGCTTCCGGTGCTCCAGCAGCCGGTGAATCCCCGCCACGCCCACGTCAAAGAGTTGCTCCACGCGGTTGCCCATCAACTGCGCCGTCAAAACCGCCTCCTCCGCCACGGGAATGTCGCTGGTGCCCGCGGAAACAACCAGGATCGTGCCCTTGCCGGTAATCTCGCGCGTGCGTTCGACGGTGATCACGCCGGATAGACGATGGAATTTCGCGCTGCGGCTGACGCGCTTCACGGCGGCAAACATTTTCGCGTCCGCACGCGTCACCAGCACATTGTTCCGCAACCCTTTGTGCTTCAGCATGGTGCGCGCAATTTCCGCCACCTGTGCCGGCGTCTTGCCCTTGCCAAAAATCACTTCGGCGTAGCCCTGCCGCAGCGCTCGATGGTGATCCACCTTGGCGAAGCCAATGTCCTCGAACGGCAGATGCTTCAGCCGCTCCAGCGCTGCTTCCGGCGAGAGCTTCCCGCCGCTCACGCTCTCCAGTAATTTGCGAACGTCGGATTCGTTCATAAACGGTTCTCGTGGCCCATACTATGGATTGGGCCAGCCCATAATCTTTCTAGCGGCTTGATTGTCCGCATACACCTGCCACTCCGCGATCAAGCCATCGCGCACGACAGCTCTCCACGCCGCCGGCACGCTCCAGTGATTTTCTTTCGGGAGTTTTCCTTCCGCCGCGTAAGTCGCTTCCGCCGTGCCAAACGACGCTACCACATCGCCGTGCGAAAAAACCTCCGCGTGCGACACGCGGTAATCCGGAAACATGTGAAAGTAGCTGGTCCACCCCTTGCGCATCGCTTCCCGGCCCTGGACGCGGTTCGCCAGTCCATCCACGAACACGTGATCTTCGGTCATCAGCGCGCAGAGTTGCTCCACATCCGCCGCGTTAATCCGTTCCATGAAGGCGAGTACAGCGTCGACTGGCGCGGTGCTCATCATAAAATGGCCTCGCTTCATCCGGAAGTCTAGCATAGCCGGCGGCGGCGAAGTTTCGCCGGCCTCGGCTTGACTTGCCGCCGGGGCGTTGCCAGACTGTTTGTATCCGCGCAAATTCCATGACTTCAGCCCAAACACAAACCATCATCGTTGGTGTGACCGGAGCAAGCGGCGCCATTTTCGCGCAAAAAACGCTGGCACTTCTGGAAGACGATCCGCGCGTCACGCGCGTGTACCTGGTCGTAACGGAAACCGGCCTGCGGCTCCTTGCCGAGGAACTCGAAATCACCTCCGGCGATTTGCGTCAGCTTCCCAGCCGCATTCTGGGGCGCGCCTCGCAAAAAATCGCAACCATCTCGAATAAAGATGTCGGCGCCTCCATCGCCTCCGGCAGCTACGATGTCCACGCCATGATTGTCGTGCCCTGCACCATGGGCGCGCTGGCGGCCATTGCCAACGGCGCCAGCGACGACCTCGTGGCCCGCTCGGCCGACGTCATGTTGAAAGAAAGCCGCAAGCTCATTCTCTGCGTGCGCGACACTCCGTTCAATCGCATCCACCTCGAAAACATGCTGCGGGCGCAGCAAGCCGGCGCGGTCATCATGCCGGTGGTACCGGCGTTTTATCACAAACCGAAAACGATTGACGATGTCGTCACGCAATATGTTTGCCGCGTCCTGGCGCACGCCGGGCTGCCGCAGGAAAAAATGTATCGCTGGACCGGCAGGGCGCCCGCAAAGAAAGCGGCGCCGTAGGCAGAGATGGCTGGCCGCATCCGCACAATCCTGGAAATGATCAAGTTTGAGCACTCGGTGTTTGCGTTGCCGTTTGCTCTCACCGGCGCGTTACTCGCCGCGCGTGCCAGGCAGCACGGCTGGCCCACGCTGCGTCAGATTCTGTGGATCGTGATCGCCATGGTGGCCGCGCGTTCCGCCGCCATGACCCTCAATCGCATCGCCGATCTCCGCTTCGACAAGGAGAATCCGCGCACGAAAATGCGCGCGTTGGCCACCGGCGCTCTCTCCGTTTCGTTTGCCTGGATGTTCACGCTCGCCGCCGTCGCGCTCTTTTTTGTGGCTGCATGGCAATTGAATCCGCTCGCACTGAAGCTCGCCCCCGCAGCCATCGCCATCCTGTTTTTCTATTCGTTCACGAAGCGCTTCACCACCTGGTCGCACCTCTTCCTGGGATTTGCGCTGGGGATTTCGCCGGCCGCGGCCTGGATTGCCATCACTGGAAGCCTCGATTGGCGCATGCTGATTTTGTGCGCCGCGGTCACCTTGTGGGTCGGCGGCTTTGACGTGCTGTACGCGTGCCAGGACATCGAATTCGACAAACAGGCCGGGCTGTTTTCCGTGCCCCAGCGCTTCGGCATCGCCGCCGCGCTGATGATCGCGCGCGTCATGCATGCGGGCGTGGTGCTTTTGTTGAGCTGGCTGGCAGCGAGTTTCGGCTTGCCGTGGCCAGCTTGGGCCGGGATCGTCGTCGTGGCCTCGCTGCTCGGCTACGAGCATTCGCTGGTGAAAGCGAATGATTTAAGCAAGCTGAACGCTGCGTTTTTCACCGTGAACGGCTATATTAGTATATTGTTTCTGCTGTTCTGGGGCGCCGCCGCAGCGGTTTGGCGCGTTTGAATTGTTCGCAACTTCTGAAATGGAAAATGGATGTAGCGGCCGCCTCCGCGTAGCCATCTTAATAAGCAGAGAATATCGTGGCCGAACTGAAACTCACTGACGCAAGCCTGAAACCCATCGCCGATAAGGTGCTGGCCGGCGAACGCCTCTCCTTTGACGATGGCGTGGCCCTCTACCGCACGCCCGATTTGCTGGCCGTCGGCTGGCTGGCCAATTTCATCCGCGAGAAGCGCCACGGCAACATCACCTATTACAACGTCAACCGGCACATCAATCCCACCAACGTCTGCGTGGCCCATTGCAAGCTCTGCGCGTTTGGACGCGATCCCGGCGCGCCCGGCGCGTACACCTTCACGCTCGAAGAAATGTACGAACGCGCCGAGCAGGGCGTGCGTGAAGGCGCCACCGAATTTCACATTGTCGGCGGCCTGCATCCCGATCTGCCTTTTGATTTCTTCCTGGAGCTGATCCGCGGCCTCAAGCAGCGCCACCCGCACGTGCATCTCAAAGCCTTCACCATGGTCGAGGTGCACTACTTCGCGCGCATCGCCAAGCTCACTGTCGATGAAACGCTCCAGAAAATGAAGGAAGCCGGCGTGGACTCTTGCCCCGGCGGCGGCGCGGAAATTTTCCATCCGCGCGTGCGCCGCATCATCTGCGATCACAAGGTCAGCGGGCGCATGTGGCTGAGCATGGCGAAAAAGGCGCATCGCCTGGGCCTGCCGTCCAACGCCACGATGCTTTATGGCCACGTGGAAACCGCGGAAGAGCGCGTGGATCATCTGGTGAAACTGCGCGAAGCTCAGGATGAAACCCACGGCTTCGTCGCCTTCATTCCGCTGGCGTTTCACCCGGACAACACGCCGCTCGCGCACATTCCGAAGCCCACGGGCTACGACGATCTGCGCAACATCGCGATCTCGCGCCTGCTGCTGGATAATTTCGACCACATCAAGGCCTACTGGGTCATGCTGACGCCGAGCATCGCGCAGATCGCCTTGCGTTTTGGCGCAAACGACATGGACGGCACCGTCGTCGAAGAAAAGATTTACCACGACGCCGGTGCGAAAACCGCCGAGTTCACTTCGCGCAGCGACTTGGAACGCCTAATCCGCGCCGCGGGGCGCATCCCCGTGGAGCGCGATACGCTCTACCGCCCCATCGACCGCGCGAAACTTCCCACCGTCGTCCCCGCCACCCCTTCGGGCCTTGTCGCGCTTTCCCTGAACATGTGAGCGTCATGAGCCGTATTGAGTGGCAAGCATTTGAAACTCAAGCCAAGTCCTTCTTCCAAGGTACTCTCCAGATTAAATTGCTGAGCCATATACCGGTCAAGTTGGATAGCGGCGAAATCCGCAAGTTTGATTTGGTTTCGCAGGACAACAACATAATCATCGAGTGTAAGAATTATTCCTGGAGGCCTCGTGGGCAGTTCCCAAACGGGAAAAACGCAGAGTTGGTGAATGCGATCACATATCTCAGGGGGGCCCCTGCCGCTCGTACGATTTTAGTTTTTAACGACAACGTTTATTGCAAGAAAAGCCTTGTTGAAGCCTTTGTCAAGAGAAATAGACTCAGACTGGATTCGATAGAAATTTGGAGAGCCACAGATGGTCGCTTTGAACAATATGCTGATTTCTCCGTGCTACCAAAGCGATCGACTCAGGAACAGACTACTGTCGACCGTGCCGTTAATTTTCTCCACGTCATGACAGCGAAGTCCGGCGCTAACCAGATCATGCCAATAGCCACGCTCGCAAGGCTCCTGGATGTTCCACCGGGTACGTTGAGAACGCTGGGCGAGCCAATCTGCGGTGAGCTCCGTAAATTGGGAATCCGAGCCTCAGTCGGCGATCAACATTTTGTTCTCACTTGAAAGATACTGGATTCAACACCATTCATGAATGGTGTTGAAGATTCCACACTGAGGCGGTATGCTTCTCCTGGGAGACACCGCCATGCGGAAACAATTCGTTCTCGATGAGCGCACCAACAAATTGCTCGAAGATCTCGCCTCTTACAACGGCGGAAACCGCAGCCTGATTGTACGTCAAGCGATTCAGGTCTACTCCGACATGGAAGACCGGCTCGACAAAATCGAAGCCGATCCCGCATTTCAAGTCATGATGGCCAAATCGGACGCGGACATCAAAGCGGGCCGCGTGATCCCGCACGAGGAAGTCGTGCGCATGTCTAAAGCAAAGGCTGCCAAAGGCAAAAAGCGGTGAAGTGGAAAGTCGTTTGGACTCGTTCCGCATGGGAAGTATTTGATGAACTCCCCGAATCCGAGCGCGACGAAATCCTTGGCCACCTGAACTACCTCACCCTATTTCCCCATATGTATCCCGTGCGCGCAAAGGGCCGCTTTCGCCGCCACCGCTGGTTCCTCGCGGGAAATTGGCTGGTCTACTATCGCGTTGCGGGTGACACCGTCTATATCCGCGGCCTCTGGCCCGCCCGAATTCCTTGAATGTAACTGCGTGGTAGCTATCGCCTGCCTCTCCCTGGCCGTATTCTTTGGTTTTCACGAATGGTAGGATGCTTCGGGCGCCCGGCGTCCCGCCCCCTTCAATTTGGCATGAACCTTTTCACTGGATACTTGAATCCAAGGAATAGGTCAAACGCCGTCAAATCAGAGACAGGAGAATCATTCATGCAACGCAAAGCTTCCGCAGTCTGGCAAGGCGATCTGAAATCCGGCAAAGGCTCCATTTCCACCGATAGCGGCACGCTGAAGAGCACCCAGTATTCCTTCAGCACGCGCTTTGAAAATGGCGTGGGCACAAATCCCGAAGAACTACTTGCGGCCGCGCACGCTGGCTGCTTCACCATGGCGCTTTCCGCGCAACTCGGCGGCGCGGGAATCACCGCAACGCGGCTGGAGACCACCTGTACGGTCACGCTGGAGAAGGTCGGCGAAGGTTTCTCCATCACCAAGAGCCATCTCGATCTCGTGGCGAACATTCCCGGCGCGGACAAAGCCAAGTTCGATGCCGCCGTGAAGGCCGCGGAAACCGGCTGCCCCGTCTCCAAGCTCTACAAGGCGGAAATCTCGGTGAATGCGCGGCTGATCTCCTGATCGCCGCCGCGTATTCCCCCGCAAAGCGAGTACAAAGCTGCGCACGATTCCCGTCCCAGGTGTATTTCTTGCAGGTATCGCCGTCTTTCTGATCGTGGCGTAGGTGCAAACCTCCGGCACGATCGAAATGGAAGAAGCATCGCTTGTGCATGACGACCATTTTTAATCGGGACTGCGACCGCCTGTTCGGCTTCTGCCGGGACGAATTTCTTCGCATTTTGTTGTCGTAAGATTTGCAACGGAATCATCAGAATTCTAGATTCATCATTTGCTGACAGGAGATAACCGATGAAAGCCATTCAGGTACACCAATTCGGGGGCCCCGAAGTCCTCGCGGTTCATGAAGTGCCCACACCCAAGCCCGGGCCCGGCGAAGTGCTCGTGCGCGTGCGTGCCGCGGGCGTCAATCCGTACGATACCTACATGCGCAACGGTGCATACCCGGTGAAACCCGCGCTGCCCTATACTCCCGGCTCCGACGCGGCGGGCACGATCGAGGCCGTCGGCGAGGGCGTCACCAAAGTAAAACCGGGCGACCGCGTCTACACCGCGACGACGCTCACCGGCGCTTATGCCGAATATGCGCTGGCGCGCGAGAACCAGGTCTACCCGCTGCCCGAAAAAATCTCGTTCCCGCAGGGCGCGGGGCTCTGGGTGCCCTACGGAACTGCCTATACGGCCTTGCGCCACCACGCCGATGCGCGCGCTGGCGAAACACTGCTCATCCACGGCGCCAGCGGCGGCGTGGGCATCGCCGCGGTGCAGTGGGCGCGTGCTTTGGGATTGACCGTGATCGGCACGGCTGGAACATTGCGCGGCCTGGAACTCGCGAAAAAAGAAGGCGCGCATCACGTCTTCGACCACACCAAAGCGGGCTATCCTGAAGACATCCTTAAAGCCACCGGCGGACGCGGTATCGATCTCATCCTCGAAATGCTGGCCAACGTGAATCTGGCCACCGATCTGAAGCTGCTGGCCTTCCGCGGGCGCGTCATCGTCATCGGCAACCGCGGCGAAATCACCATCAATCCTCGCGAGTTGATGGCGCGGCGCGCTTCCGTTCGCGGCTTTACGCTGTGGGCGGCCACCGAAGCGGAGTCCGCCGAAATTCACGCCGCCATCGCTGCCGGCCTCGGCAACGGCACTTTGCGCCCGATCGTTGGCAAGGAACTCCCGTTAAAGGACGCGCCGCAAGCCCACGTCGACGTCCTGGCCCCCGGCGCCTTCGGCAAGATCGTGCTTATTCCCTGATCGTCAGCTTTAGATGATGCCGAGGGCGTGAAGAACAATTCCCGCAATGGCGCCTCCGTAGGCCACGAAGCCCCGGCGCAGAAACTCGCGCGCAATCTCCTGCAATGTTCCCCGCTCTTTCATGTGTCCTTAGGCAGCGCTGGCTTTCCGCTTCCACCGGCCATAAAGAAACGATCCGATAAGCAAGGCGTAAAACGGCACGTATACCAATGCTTGCAAGAACGGATCAAACGTGAATACGCCCAGAATGCCGTAGCCAATCAACACGTTGTAGGAAAGGAATTGCAGCACCGTCAGCAGCAGCCACGCCGGATTGGGGTAGAAGCACAGCAGCGGCACGATCCACGTGAAGTACCACGAATATCCATTCGCGCTGAAGGCCAGGATCGTGCCGATCAGCAGATAGGCGGCGCGAGCGGGCTCCGCGCGTTTCCACGCCAGCCAAAGTGACAGCCCCCAACAAGCGCCGATTCCGACGAGCGGCGCGATTCTTGCCTTTCCGCCGGCGAGCCAGTCGATTACCGTGTACAAGCTGGCGTGGTAATTCTTCCAGGTCGCTTCGTAATAGGTCATGTTGGCGTGAAACATCCCCAGCGCATCCCAATACGGCGCGAGCACCGCAAGCATCGTCCCGCCCGCCACCGCCGCGGCCCACCAACCCGCGCGCTTCTCTGGCCAGCCTGCTTTGCGGATCCACACCGGGATCAGCAATGCCGGGAACGCTTTGGCCATCGCGGCGAGCGCTATCGGCACATTCGCCAGCACTTTGCAGTTCTTCACCAGCGCCAGCCCGCACACGATCCCCAAAATCGCCAGCGCATCGTTGTGCCCGCTCCCGGCAAACTCCACGATCACCAGCGGATTCCACGCATACACCGCCACGCGAAAATTGCGGTCGGGCTCCCGGCGGAACATCCACGCCAGCAGCAACAGCGCCAGCACATCCGCCGTGGCGAAGGGAACCTTGAACGCCGTGGGGCCGGGAAACAGCTTCCACGTCGCACGAAACACCCATTGCGAGGCCGGCGGGTAGATCGAAGGCATTTCGCGCGCCGGCATGACTTCATAGTATTTGTCCCACAGAGCGGCCATGCGCGGATCCTTCGGGACGGTGGAATAGGGATTCAAGCCATGCGCTTGCACTTTGCCGTCCCAGCGGTACCGCTGCAGATCGTCGGAAAGCGTCGGTTGCATCGGCCAGAGTGGCGCGCGAAATGCAATTGCCGCAAAAATCAGTAGAATGGTGGCAGTGCGCGAGGACCGTGTGCGCTCGATTCCGTACAAGGCAATCAAGTAGACTACGCCCGCGGCCAGCGCCAGTTCGATGAACGCAATCGCGTGATTTTTCAGGTAGTAGAGGCTGTGCATCCGCAGGTAGAACGCTTCCAGCAGCACGCCTGCCCCCAGCAGCCAGAGCACTTGCCGGCGGTTCGCTTGTTTTTCAGAAGTCATTTGGAGAGGCACGGATCTTGTTGAATTTCGCTCCATTTCTATTCGCCGCGTTGCAGCAAGGCCCGCTGAGCCACTACTGGCACAAGATCACGGACCGGACCTTCACCGGGGTGTACAACGCCAACGCTTTCGATCTGGCGATGATGATCCCCTACTTCATCGTGCTGTTCGTCCTGGCGTTCTACGGCCTGCACCGCTACGCCTTGATCTACGATTACTACGTCTACCGCAAAAACATTCCTGCCATTCCACCGCGCGTGGAAAACTGGCCCAAGGTTACCATACAGCTTCCCATCTTCAATGAGCGCTACGTCATCGAGCGCCTGGTCGACGCCGTTTCCCAGTTCGAGTATCCGCGCGAGTTGCTGGACATCCAGGTGCTCGACGACTCCAACGACGAAACCCGCGATGTCGCGCGCGCCTGCGTGGAACGCCATGCCGCCGCCGGCCTGCCGATCGAATACATTCACCGCACCAACCGCGAAGGCTTCAAGGCCGGAGCGCTGGAAAACGGCCTGAAAACATCGCGGGGCGAGTTTGTGGCCATTTTCGACGCGGACTTCATCCCCACGGCCGATTTTCTGCGCCGCACCATCCCGTATTTCCTGGCGCCCGGCAGTGGCGAAAACATCGGCATGGTGCAAACGCGCTGGACCTATCTCAACTCCGATTATTCCCTCCTCACCCGCGTCGAGACGATTCTCCTCGATGGCCACTTCGTCATCGAACACGGCGGGCGCTCGCGCCGCGGCACCTTCTTCAATTTTAACGGCACCGCCGGCGTGTGGCGCCGTGCGGCCATTGAAGCCGCCGGCGGCTGGGAACACGACACGCTGACCGAGGACACTGATCTCTCCTACCGCGCGCAGTTGAAGGGCTGGAAATTTCTTTATCTGCCGGACATCGAATGCGCCTCCGAACTTCCCGTGGACATGAATGGCTTCAAGGCGCAACAGGCGCGCTGGGCCAAGGGGCTGATCCAAACCGCGAAAAAAATCCTGCCCAGGGTGCTCCGCTCGGATGCGCCCTTCCACGTAAAATCCGAAGCGTTTTTCCACTTGACTGCCAACATTTCTTACCCGCTGATGGTTCTGCTCTCCACGATGCTTTTGCCCGCCATGATCGTGCGTTTCTATCAAGGCTGGTTCCAGATGCTGGTGATCGATCTGCCGTTGTTCCTCGCCTCCACCTGCTCCATCTCCAGTTTTTATCTTGCGGCGCAAAAGGAATTGCGCCCCAAGACGTGGCTGAAAACATTTTTGTACATGCCCTTCGTGATGGCCACCGGCATCGGCATCAGCGTGCGCAATGCCCAGGCAGTGCTCGAGGCCCTCGCCGGGAAAAAATCGGATTTTGCGCGCACGCCGAAATTCAGGATCGAAGGCAAGAGCGGCACCTTTGCCGCGAAAAAGTACAAAAACAAGGCCGGCTGGATGCCCTATTTTGAGGTCGGCCTCGGCCTATATTTCGCGCTCACCGTGGCCTACGCCATTCGCAACGAGAATTACGCCACCGTGCCGTTTCTGCTGTTGTTTGTCTGGGGCTATCTCTATACCGGCGTCATGTCCTTGAGCCAATCCTGGTTCGCGCATCTGCGCTTCGGCGTCAACGCACCGGAAATGCGCCCCGCTTCCACGGGCGCTCCTGGCTTCTGATGATCGCGCCACTTTCTCGATCTTGTCTTCGTAGGGGTCCAGCACTGCTGGACCCCATCTCGGCAACCTGTAAACACAATTGTCATTCCGAACCCGCGCTCTTTGCAGGTGAGGACCTCTGCGCCATCGCACGCCTTTTGTGCGATGAATCTGCTTTCCCGGCGGTACTATCCGCGTCCGCCGCGATTTCCGATTTAGCCCTCCACCCACGCTTCGCATGGATATACAATCCGCTTCGGTGCTTATCTCTAAGCGAAACTTTTTCATGGAGGGTTCATGCGCATCCGTCTTTTTTCCATCCTCCTGATTCTTCCTGCGGTCTCTCTTCTTCACGCGCAGACGCCGCAAATCTCCGAAGCCGGCAAAGCCTGCATCGAATGCCACTCCTCTTCCACTCCCGGCGTCGTGGAGCAGTGGCAATCGAGCGCGCACGCCAAAAAGGGCGTCGACTGTTATTCCTGCCATCAGGCAGACGCCAAGGACCCCGCGACGTTCGAGCATTACGGCTACAAAATCGCCGTGATCGTGACGCCGAACTATTGCGCGCGCTGCCACGCCGCCGAAGCCAAGCAGTTTGAAAAGAGCCATCACGCTGCCGCCGCGCAATTCATCGGCTCGCTGGACAACATGCTCGGCGAAATTGTGGAAGGAGGGCCGCGGCGAACAACGGTTGCCGCCAGTGCCACGGCAGCGAAGTGAAGTACCTCGGTGACGGGCGCTTCGATCCCGCCACCTGGCCCAACAGCGGCATTGGCCGCGTGAATCCCGACGGCAGCAAAGGCACCTGCGCCGCGTGCCACGGGCGGCATTCCTTTAGCTCAGCGCTGGCGCGGCAGCCGGAAAACTGCGGCAAATGCCATCTCGGCCCCGATCATCCGCAAATCGAGATTTACAACGAGTCCAAGCACGGCATCCAGTTCCGCGCCAACGTCGCCAAGATGAATCTCGACTCCAAATCCTGGATTGTCGGCAAGGATTATTCCGCCGCGCCCACCTGCGCCACCTGCCACATGTCCGCCACGTCGAATCAGGGCGTCACGCACGACGTCGGCGACCGCATCAGCATCACGCTGCGCCCGGTCATTTCCGTCAAACTCGATAATTGGGAGCACCGGCGCATTTCCATGCAGGACGTCTGTTCCAATTGCCACGCCACCGGCTGGATCAACAATTTCTACGCGCAGTACGAGGCCACCGTCGACCTCTACAACGAGAAATTCGCCAAGCCCGCCAAGTCCATCATGGACAAGCTGTACGCCGCGAAAAAACTCACGCCCACGCCATTCGACGAAAAGATCGAATGGACCTACTACGAACTGTGGCACCACCAGGGCCGCCGCGCGCGCATGGGCACGGCCATGATGGGCCCGGATTACGCGCAGTGGCACGGCTTCTACGAAGTAGCGAAAACCTTTTACACGGAATTCATTCCGGAGGCCGAACAGTTGATGCCGGGCGTAACCGCCGACGTCATGAAGTCCGATTTCCACAAATGGACCACCGGGCTATCTAAGGAAGAGTTGCAGCAGCAGATTGACTACTACAAGGACCGCTACAAACAGTAGCCGCCCGCCAGCAACCGATCACATCGGTGTGAAGGACTCCCCATACGCGGCTGGGCCATCATGGAAAAGAGCGTACTTGTCACCTGCGCCGCATTCCGCCGCATTCCGCCCTTGTCACGCTTCCCGCATGCGCGCACTCTAATAGGTATGAATCTATTCGTTCGCAGGCTGCGCCGGCACATCACCATCGAGGAGCTAGCCAACGCTGTCACGCACGGCCTGGGCCTGGCGCTGAGCATCGTGGGTTTCGTGGTTTTGCTGGTGTTCGCGGCGCTGCGCGGCACGCCCTGGCACATTGTAGCCTGCGCGATTTACGGCAGTACGCTGGTCTGTCTATACGCGGCTTCCACGCTTTACCATGCCATTCCTTCGCCGCGCTTCAAGCGCGCTCTGCGCATTTTCGATCACTCGGCGATCTACTTGCTGATTGCAGGCACGTACACACCCTTCCTGCTGGTGAATCTGCGCGGCGCGTGGGGCTGGTCGCTGTTCGGGGTGGTCTGGGGACTCGCGGTCGCCGGCATCGTCTTCAAATTCTGGTTTGTCGAGCGCTTCGGCTTCCTCTCGACTGCGGTTTATGTCGGCATGGGATGGCTGGTGGTGATTGCCGCCAAGCCCGTGTTTGCGCACATCACCGCGACGACGTTAGTTTTGCTACTCGCCGGCGGGCTGCTCTACACCGCGGGGATCATTTTTTACGCTTCCAAGCGCATCCCTTATGCCCACGCCATTTGGCACCTCTTCGTTCTTGGAGGCAGCACCTGCCACTACTTCGCCGTCTTGCGCTCCGTGCTCCCCGCTCATACCTGAGCGCGTATCCCCGCTACACCCATTCTCGGCTTTGGGCTTCCTTGCTCGTAACCCTTTGTTCTGAGGATCGGCGCGAGCCGGGCTTTCTCACGAGTGGCAGTTTATCCGTTGTTCACGTTCAGCAAAAAATCGTCATCCTGAGGCGATCCGCTGAGGATCGCCTCAGGATCTCATCCCTGGAATCATGAACAATGTCAGGATTGAGATCCTTCCGGGCGCAAACAACACGCCCCTCAGGATGACAGCGTATTGCAGTGCCTGAGTTACCGGCAAAATGTTATCTCGTGAGGAATACGGCTACTGCTTTTTGGCGGTGACTTCGAGCCAGTGTTGCAGGACCGGCAGAAACTCCGGTTGTACACCGAGGAAAACAACGCCGGCGCCCATGTTGGGCTGCGAGTAGATGATTCTGCCTTTCGTCTGAAAAACCATTTCGTCGGCCCAAATCTTCAGCAGAACCATGGTGTCCTTGGGGAAGGGATTCATCATGTCCAAGTAACACCCATACAGGCTCAATTCACTGACCCGCGAAGCGATGCGCACTTCCGATTTCTCTTCAAAGAGTTCGGCGCTGGCGAAAAACACATACCTCGGCGTGCGGCGGCGTTCGCGTTCCACTTTCCCTCCTTGGCTGGAGCTTTTCTATACTTCTATCCTAGCCCGGTTCCATGCCGCAATGCCGCGCGGTTGCCCAGAGCGCCACTGTCAAATCGTTCAGCCCCCTGCTCGCGACCTCTTGCTCTGTCCTCGACTCCACGTGTCACTCTAGTGCGGCTCCGCGTTTCCCAGCCCGCACTCTTTTCGGCTACAATTTCCCGTTCCCTCCATTGCCCTGAGGGATTTTGAGGTGGCCAAATGAGTGGTGTGTTCCGTCGTTTCCCAATGAATTTAGTGTGCGTGAGTGGCCGAAGCTGGCCCTGGCGCGTCAGCGCGATGCTCCTGCTGGCGATTTGCGCGCTGCCTACCGCAATGGCGCAACAGCGCCGCGAGCGCGAGCCCAACTCCGTCTACGCCGAACGCCGCGCCAAGCTTGCTTCCAATATCGATGGTCCCGTCGTGCTGCTCGGCTACACCGGCCGCGAAGAAGAGGCGCAGGCTTACATCTTCGCGCAGGATGAAAATTTTTATTACCTCACCGGCCACAATGAAGAGGAGGCCGCGCTGATCCTGCTGCCGCCCAATGGCAGCAGGGCCAAGAAAGGCGACTGGGAAGGGCCGCGCGAAATCTTTTTCCTTCCAGCAAAGAATCCAAGCAAAGAGAAGTGGAACGGCGTGCGCATGTCGCCCAGCGATCCGGGAATCGAGGCGCGCACGGGCTTTGCGCTGGTTAAAGAGCTGCCGGAATTGCGCGCCACGGTGGAACGCCTCGCCAAAATTTACCCTTCGTTCTACACCATTCTTCCCTACCAGCGTGAATTGGGCGGCTATCCTCACGAGAAGGAAGTCGTGGACTGGCTGAAGCTTGCCGCGCCTCAGGCGGCTCTCAAAGACATTCGCGCCAATATCAACGACCTCCGCGTCATCAAATCGCCCACTGAACTTTCCCTGCTGCGCCAGGCCATCAATCTCTCGCTCGATGCCCACTTTGAAGCGATGAAAATGATTCGGCCGGGCCTGTTCGAGTATCAGGTCGCGGCCAAGATGGAGTATGTCCACGAGATGGGAGGCGCGGAAGACGAAGCCTACGCGCCCATCGTCGGTGCGGGCTTTAATTCCACGGTGCTGCATTACGACAAGCTTTTCCGCAAAATCGAAGATGGCGACATCGTGTTGATGGACGTGGCCGCGCAATATTCTGGCTATGCCGCGGACATCACGCGCACTGTGCCCGCTAACGGCAAGTACACACCGCGGCAGCGCGAGATTTATGACATCGTGCTGGGCGCGCAGAATGCCGCGATCGACGCGGTTCGGCCAGGCGCCGTCATCGGCTGCCGCGAAAAGCGCGACAAGAAAGATGCGCTCTACAACATCGCCTACAACTACATCAACACGCACGGGAAGGACCTGCACGGCAAGCCGCTGGGACAATATTTCAGTCATGGCTTGGGCCACTCGATCGGGCTGAACGTGCACGACCCGGGCCTGGAGGCCTGCAACAAGCCCTTGGTGCCGGGCATGGTCGTTACCGTCGAGCCGGGCATTTATATCCCTGAGGAAAATCTCGGCGTGCGCATCGAAGACGACGTGCTGGTCACCGAGTCCGGTCACGAACTCCTTAGCCAGAAGCTCCCCCGCGATCCCGCCGAAATCGAAAAAATCATGGCGGAAGCGGTCAAGCAGCGAGAGAGTGGGCCCACGCAGTAAACCCCGACCATACTAAGGCACTGCTAGTGTGGCTTCTCTCATTGGTTCATCACTGTGGACGGAAGGCACTGTATCGTTACAAATCATCCTCGTACTAGTAGCCACTTCTCCGGTAAGCCGACTGATCAGGAGTTGGTGGAGGAGCTTAGTTGGCCAGGGGCAGTTCAACGGGCTTTGACACAACGTTCACGCGACCTTGAGGGTCACGCGCCTCAAACTTCTCTTGACTCTGATACGCGAAGTACAGAATCGCACGCACTCTACCGGCCAAGTGCTCAATTTTCCGAGGACACCTCCCAACGTTGCCATGAGCCCTGTCTCCTATGGGAATAACGTTCTTAAGACTTTGACCCGGATTGAGTTTTACTGTCGACACCGGCGCCACATCCCTACAAGGACCCACGCTCTGCCAGCCCAAATTATCGTCCCACTGTTGAATGTCCAACGATTGGAGTGTTCCCGTTTTCCAACCGCTCTCGGCAAGTATCAACGGCTCTGTCCCTATGTTTTTGACACTGACAAGGACATCAAATCCGAAAGAGGAGGTTGGGCTGAACTTCTCAATCCTTACTGCAATTCTTTTCCCCTTCGGAACTTGACCAAACGCAGCGAAAGACAAAAAGCACAGAACAGCAATTGCTTTGAGAAGGCGAGGTTTCATTACGGAAAGTCTACAACGCCCGCTGGAGTGCGCGGAAGCAAAAGATAAGGCCACCGTAACCGGAGAAGTCGGTTCCAGTTCCGCAGGCCCTCGCTCACATTCTGTCAATGCACCACAATTGTGCAAGGGGCGGGAGTTTAGCAGGCCTCCCTCTCTAGCCCCCGGGCGCGGATTGACCGCATCGTACAGCCCCGTCTATACTGGTTTTCCGCGCAGGGATCGCCATTTGCCCCTGTGTGCCTCGTGTCATTCCACGCGCCGTTCCTTCGGGGAGCCGTTTGGAATTTCCGAAAAGTCCCTAATTTGAAGAGGAGTTTCCGGCGCCGGCCGATCCGGAGCCGCTTTTACTTATGAGCAGCGTCAAAGCCACACAGCTTCGCCCCGGCATGGTGATCCAGCATCAGGGCGACCTCTTTACCGTGTTCACCACAGAGCACCGCACGCCGGGCAACAAGCGCGGCTCGATGCAGACGCGCATGAAGAATCTGCGCACCGGCGCGATCATTGAGTACCGCTTCCGCGCGGAAGAATTCGTGGACCGCGCCATCCTGGACGAGATCGAGTTCGAGTATCTCTACAAAGAGGGCGACGATTTCCACTTCATGAACACGAAGACCTACGAGCAGATGCAGATGACCAAGGACGAGCTCGGCGAGACGGTGAACTACCTGATTCCCAACACCATCGTGAAAATCGAGTTCCACGACGAAAAAGCCATTGGCGTGGACCTGCCGGACACCATGGACATGAAAGTGATCCAGACCGAGCCGACTTTGCAGAAAGCCACGGCCAGCGCGGTGATGAAGCCCGCAACGCTGGAAACCGGGCTCATTGTGAACGTGCCCCCTTTTGTCAATGAAGGTGATAGGATTCGCGTGGATACCTCCGAAGCGCGCTACGTGCAGCGCGTCGAATAGTTTCCGCCTCCGCAGCTGATCCGGCTTGCTTGCGGTTCAGAAGAGGCAAGAACGAAGAGCCCCCGGGCAGCCGGGGGCTCTTTTGTTTTTGCTTTCTGTGGCACAGTCACTCCTGACTGTGCTCTTGGGTTAGCCTTCGTAGCGGCCGCCTTCTGAGGCGGGCGCATTTTCTGTGGCGGGCGCCGGTTCAGGCCTTGTTGGCTATTCCCTTTTCGCCGGCGGGATGCGCGCCAAAGACGCGCTCGAACAGATTGTCCACATACCGCAATTGGCGCTGCAGGTCGAAGGTATGCTCCAGTTCGGCCGGGTTCAGGTACTTCGTGATACGCGCGTCACGCGCCACGCTGTCGCGGAAGCTGGTCTCCGATTCCCACGCGGCCATGGCATTTTCCTGCACGGCTTTGTAGGCGTCGTCGCGCGGCATGCCTTTTTCCACCAGGTCCTGCAGCAACTGGCCAGAGAAGACCAGCCCATGCGTGGATTCCAGGTTGCGCAGCATGCGCTGCGGGAAGACGCGCATCTGGCTGACAATCGCGGTCATCTTGGCGAGCATGTAGTCCACCAGAATCGTCGAGTCGGGCAGGATGATGCGCTCGACGCTGCTGTGAGAAATATCGCGTTCGTGCCACAGCGCCACATTCTCGTAGGCCGCCATCATGTTGCTGCGCACCAGCCGCGCCAGCCCGCACATCTGTTCGCAGGTGACCGGGTTGCGCTTGTGCGGCATCGCGGAACTTCCCCGCTGCTCCCCGCCGAAAAACTCCTCCGCCTCGCGGACCTCGGTGCGCTGCAGGTGGCGGATTTCCATGGCGATTTTTTCGAGCGTCGCGGCAATCAGGGCCAGCGAGCTCATGTAATGCGCATGGCGGTCGCGTTGAATCACCTGCGTGGCGATGCGCGTCACTTCCAGGCCGAGCCGCTGGCAGATCTTCTCCTCGATCTCCGGGCCCAGGTGCGAAGCGTTGCCCACCGCGCCGGAAATCTTTCCATGTTCCATGCCGCGCGAAGCTTCGCGGAAGCGGGAAATGTTGCGCTGGTTTTCCGCGAACCAGTTGGCGATCTTCAAGCCAAAGGTGATGGGCTCCGCATGTACGCCGTGCGTGCGGCCGATCTGCGGCGTGTGCTGGAATTCGTGAGCGCGCAGATCCAGAACTTCGGCGAACAAGATAAGGTCGCGCTCGATGATGCGCGATGCGTCGCGGATCAACAGCGCTTGCGCCGTGTCCACCACATCGTTGGAGGTCATGCCGTAGTGCAGCCAGCGCGCGGCCACCGGATCGCCAATCGATTCGCCAACGGCCATGGTGAAGGCGATCACGTCGTGCTTGACGCGCGCTTCCAGTTCATTGATGCGCGCCACATCCACCTTCGCGCGCGCCCGCAATGTCGCGGCGGCTTCTTTCGGCACCAGGCCGGCTTCGGCCAGCGTATCGGCGGCGGCCAGCTCAACGTCCAGCCACTTCTGGTAGCGGTTGGCGTCGCTCCAGACCCGCCCCATCTCTTCTCGCGTATAACGTGGAATCACGTGAGCATCTCCAAGGTAATCCCAATGTAATGATACGGCATTTCCGACACGCCTGGCGATGAGCGAAGCATGAAGCCCGTGGCAGGTTGGCTCTTGGGTTCGTCCGTCTCTTGTAGGGGCGCGGGACTCCTGCGCTCCTACAAGGGCAGGAGAAACCCAGGAGCGGCCCGCCTCCCCCGACCGGGTCGGGGTAAACGCCAGGCGGCACCTACACAGGCGGGGATAACCCAAGAGAAAAACCGCAGGGCTTGAAGACTCGCCCTGCGCTACAACTGGCCGCGTGCTAGCGGAGGAGGTCTTCGAGCTGGATGCGCGAGCCGGTTTTGGCGTCGCGGTATTTGACGATGACGGCGGCTTGCAGGGAGAGGCCCCACTTGGTGGCGGCGGGATGGGAGACGGCGCGGGAGCCGGGAACGACGACGGCGTCTTCGGGAATGATGAGCGGCTGATCGTCCTTGGCGGAATAGACGGCATCGCGCACCAGATCGTACACGGGAATCGAGCGGTTGAGCATCGTGCCGGTGCCGAGCACGGCGCGGCGCTTCACGATGGTGCCTTCGTAGACGCCGGAATTCCCCCCAACAAGAACATCGTCCTCGATGATGACGGGCAGCGCGCCGATGGGTTCGAGCACGCCGCCAATCTGCGCGGCGGCGGAGATGTGACAGTTGCGGCCGATCTGCGCGCAGGAGCCCACCAGGGCGTGCGAATCGATCAGCGTGTTCTCGCCGACATACGCGCCCACGTTCACGAACATCGGCGGCATGCAGATGACTCCGCGTGCGATGTGCGCGCCATCGCGAATGCTGGAGCCGCCGGGAACAATGCGCACGCCGTCCGCGGCAGAAATCGCGCGCACCGGATACGTGGACTTATCGAAGAACGGCTGGCGGCGGGCGTCAATGGACATGTCCACGATCGCGCCCATGCGAAAGCCGAGGAGAATTCCCTTTTTCACCCAGGGATTGACGCGCCAACCGGTCGGCGAGGAGGGGTCGGGCTCCGCAGCGCGGATTTCACCGCGATTGAGGCCCGCCTTGAAGGCATCGAACAATACGAAGTGCTCCGCCAGATAAGCGGCCGGCGGAACATCGAAGAGCGCTTCAATTTGTGGCTGCAACATGAATTCGCCCGATGAGATTGAGGGATTCAAGAACGGCGCGAATGCGCGCGCGATTTTCCGGCTTTGGAGCAACAAGTGGCAAGCGCCACACAGGCTCCAGCAAACGCATTTCGGCCAGCGCGGCCTTCACGGGGATGGGATTGGATTCGATGAAATTGATTTCCATGAGCGGCAGGAAGCGCCGGTGGATCTGGCGCGCGCCCGCGAAATCGCCGGCAAGGGCGAGCCGCGTGAGGCTGGTCATCTCCGCGGGAATTTCGTTGGAAGCCACGGAGATGACGCCGCGCCCGCCCAGCGCGATCAGAGGAAGCGTGATGGCATCATCGCCGGAGAGCACCAGGAAATCCTCGGGCACGGCATTCAGGATCGTGGACATCTGCGAGATGTTGCCGGAGGCTTCCTTGATGCCGATGATATTTTCGATTTGCGAAAGGCGCTGGACCGTGGACGGCTCGATGTTGACCCCGGTGCGGCCCTGCACGCTGTACAGAATGATGGGCAGGCTGACGGCTTCGGCGATGGCCTTGAAATGCTGGTAGAGGCCTTCCTGCGTGGGCTTGTTGTAGTAGGGCGTGACGGAGAGGATGCCGTTGGCGCCGAGGTCCGCGAGTTCGCGCGCGAGGGTGATCACTTCGGCGGTGTTGTAGCCGCCGGCACCGGCGAGCACGGGAACCTTGCCCTTCGCGAGTTCCACGGCGATTTCGACGACGCGCAAATGCTCCTGATGGGTAAGCGTGGGGCTTTCGCCGGTGGTGCCGCACGGCACAAGAAAATTGATGCCTGCGGCAATCTGGCGCTTGACCAGCGCGCGCAGAGTGGGTTCGTCCAGCGCACCATCGCGGCGAAAGGGAGTGACGAGCGCGGTGCCAGTTCCGGTAAACATTGTTTCTTCCTCCAGGTCTAAATCAAAAATGCGAACTCCATCAAAAAGTGCTTCCACGAAAACGACCGTTGGATTTAGTGCGGCTTCATCACAGCGCCGCCGATGGCGCACCCGAACGGCCCAACTCATTCAGGATTTCGCGAAACTCGAACACGCCCTTCTTCCCTGCGATCCAGCGGGCCGCAAGGAGCGCGCCATGGGCGAATCCCTCGCGGCTGCGCGCGGTGTGGCGCAGCGTGATGGTGTCCGCCGGCGAATCGAAACCGATTTCGTGCGTGCCGGTGTGCGCGCCCGCGCGATTGGCGCTGAGGGTGAGCAAGCCGGTGTATCCCGCAGCTCGGATTTCTTCGGCGAGTTTTTTCAGCGTGCCGGAGGGCGCATCCTTCTTGGCGGAATGATGAATTTCCCAGCCCCAGGCTTCGTATTCGGGATGCTGCGCGAAAAGAGCCGCAGCTCGCGCGACGGTTTCGATGAATAGATTCACGCCGATGGAGAAGTTCGGGGCGTACACCAGCGCCGTATCCAAAGCGACGACGGCGTTGCGCACTTGCGGGAGATGGTCGTACCAGCCGGTCGTGCCGCAGACGCTTCTGACGCCGAACGCAGCGAGGCGGCGAAGGTTTTCAGGCGCGGCAGCCGGAGTGGTGAATTCGATGGCGATCGCGGCGCCGTTCAGCGACTCACGGGAAAGCGCGGTAATGTTCGCAACGTCAAAACGCGCGCGCACCTCGAAGCCATGGTCGGGAGCAAGCTGCTCCACCAGGCTGCCCATTTTGCCGGTGCCGACAATTGCGAGTGGCGTGCTCATGAGGGTGCGGCTCCGGTGGTAAGAAGTTGGCGAACCATGCGCGCGTAAATCTCCACGGCGGCGGTCAATTCGGTTTTGGGGATGCGCTCCTCGGCGGTGTGCGCCACGTGAATGCTGCCAGGGCCGATGAGAAACGGCTGGCCCCAGGTGCCGTCGAACGAGGGAATGTCGGTAGTGAAGGCCACAACCGTGGTGGGCAAGCCATCGAGCGGGGCCATACGAACCGCGGGAAAATAGAGAACTTCGCGTGCCTCGATGTGGTGCATGGATGCCGCGCGAGCCACTTCCGCACGGATGACGCTGGGTTCGCCCACTAAACGGAACATGATTTCGGCGCGGGCCTCGTCGGCGACAACATTGGGAGCGCGCCCGCCGGAGAGCGTGCCGACATTGAGAGTGGCTTGGCCAAGAAGCGGATCGCTGGGCAAAGCGATCGCACGAATGTCGCGCAAAGCGTCGAGCAGTGCATGAATGGCGGAGTGGCCCAGCTCCGGATAGGCGGAATGAGCCAACTTGCCACGCGCGGTAAGTTCGTAACGAAGAGCGCCTTTGCACCCAAGGGCAAGGCGATTTTCCGTGGGCTCGCCATTGACGAGGAAGCGCGAACCGCGTGGAGCAGCGGCGGCGGTTTTGGCGCCAATGCTGTTGCGCTCCTCGCCGACGACAAACAACAGCGCAAAGTTGCGCGTACCGCCGGCCAGCAGCGATTCGGCGGCGGCGACCATCGCGGCGATGATGCCCTTGGCGTCACACGAGCCGCGGCCGTGGATATGCGTGGCGTCTTCGCGGGAGGGGAAGAACGGCGGGACCGTGTCCATGTGCGTGGAGAGGGTGACGACGGGCTCGCCAAAGGAGACGAAGAGATTGTCGCGATCGGGCGCGGCGGAGAGGCGCTCCACCCGGGAGTTGTGGCGCGCGGCCAGCGACGAAAGATGCGCGAAGAGATAGTCCGCCACCGCCTTTTCATGGCCGGTGGTCGAATCGAGATCAACGAGCGCGCGCGTGAATGCGAACAAATCCATGCGTACCTGATTTTATCGGGAAGGAGCGAACGGAAAGGAAGAAAGCGCGAGGAAGTGCTCGGGCTACTGCCTCTCGATAGCGCTCCATCCGATTTCCGGATGACAGTGACCTGGCCTTAGACCGGGTCCCCAACCGCTGGTGTTTCAGCAACAACAGCGATTTCGGCGGCTAAAACTGAAGGCCCCTTTCGCCCGCGTGCCCGAAGCTAATTCGGGGAAACCCACGCGGCTACTCATGGCCGCCGCACCTCTATCAAGCCCTCCCACGGTACGGGAAAAAGGGGCTGAATGTCAACGAATAGGTGCGCGGAACATTCGATGCAATGCATTGGGAATTCGGGACAGCGCTTGTGTGAGGGGGGGAAGCAAAGAGTCCCAAGGCAAAGACTCCGGGAACTGGCACTCCCGGAATCTTTGCCTCTTCCGTTGAAGTTAGAATTCGTAGCGCAACGCGAACTGCATGATGCGCGGGTTGGTAAGCAAGCCGGAATAGTTTCCGAAGCTGCCGCCGCTGCCGAGAGTCAGGGCCGAGGAGAGCAGGCTGGACTGCACGTCGAAGCGAACGGAGTTTGTAATGTTAAAGGTCTCCCAGCGGAACTGCAAGCTTTGCGACTCCTTCCAGGGCATAATCCAGCGCTTGGAGAGACCGAGATCAATGCCAAAGTAACCGTCGCCGCGGATGACGTTACGCTGGCCGGACTCGCCGGCATACGCCGGGGCAAAGGAATTGATGGCGGCAGGCCCGTTGGCGAAGATGTTGGGCGTGCCGGTGTTGAAGTAGGCGCCGGTCTTGACGGGAGCAATCAGATCGGCGTTGCCTTCCTGCTCGAAGTTCGTCGGGAAATTGCTATAGCCGTTGTCGACATTGACGGGGAAGCCGCTGGTCCAGCGGAAGAGGCCGGAAAGCTGCCAGCCGCCAATGAAGGCATCAAGGAACCGGCTGGAATCGCGGCCAACCGCGCGGCCGCGTCCGAAGGGCAGCTCGACGAGCCAATTGGCGTTGAACTGGTGGGGCACATCGTAGGAAGAAACGCCGCGCTCCTGGTTGGGACTCCACGCGTTGATGATGATGTTGTTGAGGCTGCTGATCGAGCTGGCCGGGCCGATGCGTTCGGCATCGGAAGCCAGGTCGATGGATTTGGAAAAGGTGTAGTTCAGGTCGAATTGGAATCCATTCATCATGCGATGACGCAGGGTCACCTGCATGGCGTTGTAATTCGCATTGGCCATGGAGCGCCAGGCATACAGCGAGCTGTATTGGGGGCTGTAGTAGGTGTACTGGCCGGTGGTGGGAAAGTAAGAAACGTTGGGATTGTTGAAATCGGGGATGCCGTAGGAATCGAGGTTGTAAAGCGCCAGCGAATCATTGAAGCGAGTGCTACAGAAGAGATCGAAGGCAGCGACAACCGGGCTGGTAGTCGGCATCAGGATCGGATTGCCGCTCTTGTCCGTGCCGGTGCAGCCACTAAGAGTGTAGGCACCACCCGGCTTGAGAGGCTGGATCTCGTCAGTCCAGAATTGCTGGACGTTTTTGGGGAGCTGATTGGGATTGAAAGAAAGCGTGGCCTGGGTGCTGCCGGCAACGAGTTGCGGGCGGAAGAGTTTCGCCAGAGCGGTTTCAGCGGCGAAATAATCGATGCCCGCCGCCTTATCGTAGATGTCGAGAGGCATGGCCAGGTCATCCTGCGCGAGGAGCCTGTGAGAGAGGCGGCCAACATAAGCGACATCAAGCGAAAACCCGGAGCGCAGTTCGCGGCTGACGGCGAGATCAATGGTGTACGAGTAGGGAGTCTTCAGCGTGTTGTCCACACCCCAAGTAATCGCGGAACCTCCCGTATTCAGACTGCTCGGGAAGGTCTGGGGGAAAGTCCCCGAAGGCGGCTGAATGAAAATAGGTGCGCCGGTGTAGTCGGTGGTGGGAATCGTATTCATGGCTGTGATTCGGGGAGCAGTGAGGGAAGTCTGGATATCGGAAGGATTGGACAATTGGGTGGAAAGACCAAACGAGCCATTCTGATCGAAGGTGTCGGCAAGGCTCTCGCCGACGCGGTCGTAGACGATGCCGAATCCTGCCCGGATACTGGTCTGGCCCTTGCCGCCGAAAAGTGCGCCGAGAAGTCCGGAGGAACGGTCCGGAGACCAAGCCACGGCAACGCGTGGACCCAGGTCGTGGTAATCCCAATTGTAGAAACCCGACTTGCCGTTGGCAGGGCCTGCCCAATCGTAGCTGATGAGAGGCGCAGCACTGGAAGGAATTCCCTGCTGCATTCCTGTGGCGCGCTCATTGAACCAGGTGTTCAGACTCATGGTGGGTGATACCTGAAGGCCATTGACCTCCCACGGCGGAGAGAAGAGGGAGTAGCGCAGGCCGAGCGTGAGCGTGAGAGTGGGTTTCACCTTCCAAGTGTCCTGCATATACATCTCGTAGGAGTCCTCGCCAAAATCACGAGAAACCGGAGCCCCCTGAGGGAGGGCGTTTCCATCGCGGCCATAGTTGTAGTTGGCGTTGACCAGAGTGACCATCCCAAGGAGTGAGGTCATGGGATAGTCATAGTTGCTGACGAAACTGGAATCCACTGCAGGATAACCATTGTTCGCGGGGTTCAAAGGAGAGGCAGAAGTGGTGGAGAGGCCGGAATTGAGGAGCCAATCGGGATTGGCCGTGCCGCTACTGAAAGAATTGGTGTAGTTGGTCGAGGGGCTGCGGAGGATAGCGATTTGAACGCCAAACTGAAACGTGTGTTTGCCGCGGATCCAGGAAACGTCGTCGGTGAAATTATTGATGGGGCGCTGAAAAGATGAGGAATACGTAATACCCTGATCGAAGGCCAGCAGATTGTTCCACGGTTGGTTGGAATCACCGATGGTGCCGAGGCTTTGGCGAATATAGCCGTAGCGGAAATTGTTGATGAGCGAAGAGGAGATGACCGCCGAATAGCCAACGATGATGCCTTTATCGTAAGTAACAAAGTCCTGTTCGGGAGGAGTGCCGGGGAGGAAAGGGGCACCCGCGGCATTCTCGGCGGCAAGAGCGCCGCTGATGGACAGCCGCTGCTTGGCGTCCCGGGTGATGTTGTAGTCCAGTTTCGCGATGTACCAATTCTTTGTGGTATTGGTGGGAGCGCGAAAGCGATAGCCGGCGGTATTGACGAGGTCGCCCGTGGTTTGATCATTGGGCAGAGGATAATTGGCCATGTAGCTGAGGACGGCAGGATCGGGCCCGTGAGGACCCAGGCTGGTGCTGTCCATAGCCGTGATTTGCTGAGGGGACAGCGCCTGATAGCCTGGCGGAGCGGTGTAGGAAGCAAGGCTGTTGCCCTTAACGGTGTTGCCGGGACACAGGGTAGTGTTTGGGGTGCCGTCGGGGTTTGTTTGGCAGAGGTACTGAATGACGCCATCGCGCATGGCCGCCGTGGGAACGGTGCGCAGGGCGCTGACAGACTCGGCATCGCGGTAGCCTTCGTAATTGAGGAAGAAAAAGAAACGGTTTTTGAGAATGGGGCCGCCAACGGAGCCCCCAAAAATATTGCGATTGAGTTGGTTGGCCTTATTGGGCTGGTCACTGGCGAGTTGGGACGCCTTGATGAAATAGTCGTTGGCGCTGAAAAGCGAGTTGCGATTGTACTCGTAGACGGAGCCGTGGAAATCATTGGTGCCGCTCTTGGTGACCAGAGCAACCTGAGCAGCGGAAGCCGAACCTTCGTCGGCGCCATAGTTGGTCGTGGTTACGCGAAACTCCTGAACAGAATCAAGCGTGACGGGGAGAACCGAGGTGAAGGAATGCGCGCCTTTGTCGTTCACAGAGATCCCATCGAGGGTGACGTTGCTTTGATCGCTGTGGGAACCATTGACCGAGCCGCTGCGGGTGTCTACATCCTTGTCGATGTCGGGCCGGTTGCCCGTATAGACGACGCCAGGCTGGAGCGATAAGAGGTCGGGGACATTGCGGCTTTCGAGAGGAAGCTGCTTGACCTGATTTTCATTGAAGGCAATGCCGAGAGATGCGTCGGTAGTATTGACGGTTTCCGCCTGCGCCGAAACCTCCACCCGCGTGCTGATCGAGCCGACCTGGAGAACTACGTTCACCGTGGTGGGCACGTTCACAAGGAGCTGGAGACTGCTCTGCTCATACTTGTTGAAGCCATCTTTTCCCACGGTCAGGACATAGGTGCCCGGAGGAAGGGCAAGAAATTCAAACTCGCCGGTGGGCGAACTGGTGGCGTCGCGCTCGAGACCTTGTGCCGAATTGACCAGGGTTACTTTGGCGCCGCCGACAACGCCGCGCGACTTATCGAGAACCGTGCCATGCAGGGAAGTCGTGCCTATCTGCCCCAAAACGCAGGTGACGCCGAAAACCAGCCAAATGGAAAGGATTAAAAATAACCACCTATAAATAGAAAATTGCATCGTGTGCGCCTCCCAAGCGCAAACTGGCTCCTGCACCGGAATAAATTGACGGATTTCGAGGACAAAGAACAATCAGAAATCAGCCGACTCCTCGGCAAGTTCGACTGGCCCCAAACCGCTTTTCCCTGCACCCTGCGAAAACGTTGGCCCTCATTCTGGCGAATTTGCGCGCAATGTCAAGAGTCCGCAGACCCGGCGGGCTGCTGAAAACTGCACGCAAAGAATAAGGAGATTTAATGGGTGAGACCGGCTCGTTGAGCCGCATGCAACTAAAGGTCGAGCGGCCTGAGTGGAACGTGCTGCGAGGCTAGGAGAAGCTCGCCGCTGAAAGCGGCTTCGACGGGACGCCGGCTGAGCGCCTCCGTGGCGGAGATGGTTGCTGTGTAAGGATTGTTATTTTCCTCCGACATGTGGGCGAGGACGAGATAGCGCGCGCGGGAATCGAAACCCTCGGGGTCTGCAAGATATTCGCTGACGGCGTGGTTGGATAAGTGGCCGGTCCGAGAGAGCACGCGCTGCTTGACGACCCAGGGATAAGGGCCAACCTTGAGCATGTCGAGGTCGTGATTGGATTCGAGGATGAGGCAGTCGGATTCGCGCAGATGCACTTTCACGTGATTGGGCATATAACCCAGGTCCGTGCAAATAGCGACCTTGGTGCCGTTAGTCCGAAACGTGAAAGCCACAGGATCGACAGCATCGTGGGGAATACTAAACGCATAGACTTCGATATCGCCAACGGAAAAGGTCTGGCCGGCCTGGATGGACTCGACACGATTGAGCCGCTTGCCGAAGGTGTCCGGAAGAATACGCCGGAGCGCGTCCAGGGTCGGCTCCGTGACGTAAAGCGGGGCTTTCCATAGGCCCAGAGCTTGCGGGAGACCGCCGCAGTGGTCGGTGTGTTCGTGGGTGATCAGGATGCCATCGAGGCGGTCGAGGTCTTTTTCGATGGCGGCAAGGCGCGCCAGAGTTTCGCGCTTGCCCAGGCCGGCGTCCACAAGGAGGCGGGTGCGTTCGGTTTCGAGCAGCGTGATGTTGCCCGAACTTCCGGACGCGAGAATGGAAACGCGCAAGCCGATGGAGATTCTCCCCGAGGACGAAAGCCGAAAAGCGACACTCGAAAAACGAAACGCGAAACTTGCAAGATGATGGCAGAGCGGGGGAATCGCGTCAATGCGCAAAGGGAAAAATCATTGACGAAAGCGGCGGCACAAGGGGATAGAATCGGCGGCTACGGATGAACTGGACGACAAGCCGGAGAGCCTGGACCGCTTCTGGGACGCGAAGCTGGAGGTCCTGGGGGAATTTCTGGACCAACTCTGGGATGACGGCGCGATGGACCTGGAAGAGCTGGACGGGTTCTTTGCGGCGCTGCATTGCTGCCCGGAGCTCGTGCCGCCGAGCGAATATTTGCCGGAGGTTCTTGGTACCGAGGGCGCCCTCGATAACGAAGAGATTTTCCCCAACCTTGAAGCTGCGCAACTGTTTTTTAGCTTGATCATGCATCACTGGAACGCAGTGGGAGATGCGTTCCGTTCGGGGGATTTCTTTCTGCCCTTGCTACTGGAGGATGAAGAGGGAAACTCGTACGGGAACAGCTGGGCACTTGGATTTCTGCATGGCATGGATCTGCGCAGGGAATCGTGGAAGGAGATTCTCGACGACGAAGACAAGGCTGAGTGGTTGATATCCATCTTTGCACTGGCATACGAAAACGATCCCGACCCTAAAATGCGCCCGTACAAAAGGCCGATGACGGACGAGCAGAGGGAGCAGATGCTGGCAGGGGTTTCGCCAGCGGTCACGGAGATGTACCGATATTTGGCGCCTCACCGGGAGCGCAATGCTGCCGCACGGAGAGAACAAGCGATGTTTCAACGGCCGGAGCAGAAAATCGGACGCAATGACCCGTGCTATTGCGGTTCCGGGAAGAAATATAAGAAATGCTGCGGCGCCATAAAAGTGAATTGATCAGAGCGGATACGGCGAGCGCACATCGCGCAGGTATGAGCAAGAAAACTCGGGGAGACTATTGAAGGATAGAGAAGTAATGGCCTATTCGCGCAAGGGAAAAGCAGGTTCCTCGCTCCGCTCGGAATGACAAGCTAGGACTTTATATGAGCCGGTACCAATAGCCGCGCAAGCGAAGCGCTCAGCAGGCGAGGCGGGCGCGGTCGACGGAGAAGCCGTTGAGAGGGCCGAGGACGGTGACGGCGATGCGGTCGGGTTGGAAGAAATCGCGGGCGAGGGATTGCACTTCGTCGCGGGTGACCGCTTCGATGGACGCGAGAATTTCATCGAGGGAATAGAAGCGCTGGAAATAGAGTTCCTGGCGCGCCAGATTGGACATGCGCGAACTGGTGGATTCGAGCGAGAGCATCAGCGAACCCTTGAGATGGTTCTTGGCGCGCAGGAGTTCTTCGGCGGAGACCGGCGATTCCTTCATGGCGCGAAATTCGGCGACGGTGAGGTCGAGAACCTTGCCGATGGTTTCCTTGGCGGTGCCCGCATAGACGGTCAGCATCCCAGCATCGGAATAAGGCGTGATCTCGCTGAAGACGGCGTAGGCCAGACCCTGCTTTTCGCGGATGTTCTGGAACAGCCGCGAGGACATGCCGCCGCCAAGAAGATTATTCAACACGGCCACGCCGAAGCGGCGCTCATGGGCGAGCGGCAGCGAAGGCACGCCAATGCACAGGTGGACCTGCTCCAGATCGCGCTTGGTTTCGAGATGGATGGGAGCGCTGGTGGAAGGCGCGGGAGTTTCCCGCGGGGAACCGATGGCCTGCAAGTGGCCAAATTCCTGCTCGACCAGTTCGAGAACCTGCGGATGGGTGATGTTGCCGGCCGCGGTGATAATGATGTGGTCTGGCGCAAACCAGTTCTGGAAGCGGCGGCGGAGGGCTTCGCGGTCAAAATTGCGCACGGTTTCTGGAGTGCCGAGGATAGGGCGGCCGAGTGAATGTTCCGGCCAAAAGCCGCGGGTGAAGATGTCGTGGAGCAGGTACTCGGGATTGTCCAGATCCATCTTGATCTCTTCGAGAACAACCTGGCGCTCCTTGTTGACGTCATCGGAATCGAGCTTGGGACGCAGAACGAGGTCGGCGAGAACATCGAAGGCGATGGGCAGGTGCTCGTCGAGCACCTTGGCGTTGAAGCAGATCTGCTCCTTGGAGGTGAAAGCGTCCAGCATGCCGCCGACGGAATCCATTTCGCGGGCGATATCTTCGGCGGAGCGGCGTTCGGTGCCCTTGAAGACCATGTGCTCCAGGAAATGGGCCAGGCCGTTTTCGGCGGGGACTTCGCGGCGAGAGCCGTTGCGGACCCAGATGCCGACGGAGACGGAGCGCACGTGCTGCATGGTCTCGGTAATGACGATGAGGCCGTTGGGAAGAACGTGGCGCTGGATGTCGCGGACGTTGGAGACCATGAAAGTATTGTTACACACGGGGGAGAGAGAGGCGAGTGGCGAGTAAGACATGCTGGCCGAAGGCGATAAATATAATATTTGCATGGGGTTACGTTGATTGTGGGCGGGCGGCACAGGAGGCAGGGGCGGCCGGTAGATTTGCTTCCGATAGTGAGAGAATAAGAGCGGAAGGGCTGGGCGCGGATGGAATTGCTAGGAAAATCGCTGGAAGAATTGCGGGCGTACTGCAAGAGCATCGGGGAGCCCGAGTATCGCGGCGGGCAGATTTTTCACGCATTGTATGCGGAACGGAAATTCAACGTTGCGGAGATGACGAATTTGCCGGGGGCGCTACGGGAAAAGCTGCCGCGCGAGGCTAGCATCACTTTGCCGGAGGTGCGGCGGAGGTATATCTCGAAGGATGGGTCGGTGCGGTATTTGTTTGGGATCGGAGAGGAAAGAAAAAGCTCTAACGCAGAGAACACAGAGGACGCAGAAAGCGCAGAGAAGAAAGAAGCCCGGAAGACACTGCAGAAGCCGGCGGCGGTGGAAGCGGTGTTCATGCCAAGCGAGGGGCGGCAGACGATTTGTATTAGCACCCAGGCGGGCTGCGCGGTGGATTGCCAGTTTTGCCTGACGGCGCAGCTTGGATTGATCCGGAATTTGACGGCGGGAGAAATTGTGGGGCAGGTGCTGGTGCCGCTGCAGGAAATGGGCGAGGCTCCAGAAAAGAATTCGGGCGCGCCGACGGGCGACGGAACGAACGATGCCGAGGCGGACGGATTGGCGGGACGGACGAATGTGGTGTTGATGGGGCAGGGAGAGCCGCTGCTGAATTTTGAGAATGTAATGGCGGCGTTGCGGATTCTGCTGGATGAAGATGGCGTGGGGCTATCGCCGAAACATGTGACGCTCTCGACAAGCGGCATTGTGCCGGGGATGGAGCGGCTGGCGAACGAAGAGGTGCGGCCGAAGCTAGCGATTTCGCTGAATGCGTCGAACGATGAGCAGCGCGACGTGTTGATGCCCATCAACCGCAAGTACCCGCTGAAAGTGCTGATGGAGGCGTGCCGGGAATATCCGTTGCGGAATTGGGAGCATTTGACGTTTGAGTACGTGATGCTGGACGGCGTAAATGATGCGGCGGAAGATGCGCGGAGAGTGGTGAAGCTGCTTGCGCCGCTGAAGAGCGTGAAGGTGAATTTAATTCCGTGGAATCCGGGAGAATTGCCGTACAAGGAATCGAGCCAAGAGACGATCGAGGAGTTTCGGCGGATTTTGACAGAGCGTGGCGTGCCGGCCTTTGTGCGCTATTCGCGCGGGCGCGATGTGATGGCGGCGTGCGGGCAATTGGCGCTGATTGAGGTCAAGAATTCTCCGCTCGCAGTTCTTCCTTGAAGGAAAGTCCGCTTTCTTACTCGCGAATTCCAATTACCGACAGGAGACGCCCGGATAGGGCGCCTTCACGGCGGTAGCTGAAAAAGAGATCGGTGCGGCAAGCGGTGCAGAGGCCGCTGGGGAAAATGTTTCGGGGGCGCAGGCCGGCGGCGAGGAGTTGCGCGCGGTTGGCTTTGGGGAGATCGAGGTGGACATGGCGCGGCGCAGGCTGGTGGCCCGGGGGCATCATGCTGAGCCACTGCAGCGGATTGGGCTCATCGCCCGTGCGCGGCTCATCGAAATACTCGGAAGCGTCCGCGAATTGCGCGGTGAATTTGGTGACGAAATCCGCGCCGACTTCGTAACAGCAGGGGCCGATGGATGGGCCGAGAGCGGCGAGGAGTTGGGAAGGCTTGCTGCCAAATTCGAGGCGTAAGCGGCCGACGGCCTTTTCGGCGATGCGGGCGAGCGTGCCCTTCCAACCCGCATGAATGGCGGCAACGACGCGCTTATTGGGATCGACGAGAAGAATCGGGACGCAATCGGCGGTTTGCACGGTGAGAAGCAGGCCGGGGCGATTCGTGACGGAGGCGTCGCCCTTGCAGGCGTGAGCAGGCGCGGCGGAGAAAAGGTGAATCACGTCGGAGTGGATTTGCTTGAGCGGCACGAGCGTGAAATTTTCGGCGCCGAGCGCGGCTTGCAGGAGGCGGCGGTTTGCGGCGACATTTTCGCGCGTGTCCCATTCCATGAGGCTGAGATTCAGGACTTGGCGACCTTCGAGTTGGCTGACGCCGCCGGGCCGCGTGCTGAAGCCGTGGACGAGCCAGGGGAGTTTGCCGAATGGCGTGAGCTGTAAGATTTGCAGGCCGCGGGAACGGTGCAAAACCCAAGCCGGCGAAAGAGGCAGTGGGTGCGCAATGGCGCGTTTGCGGTTCGCGGGGGTTTTTGCGGATGTTTTCCGTCGCGGCATGGTCCTGACAGTATAATCGGGTCGAGGATGGGCAGTTGAATGATCGTTGGACTCGGAATTGATGTGGCGGAAGTGAAGCGCATCCAGGAGGTGATTGAGGCGCAGAGGGAGAGGTTTCTGCGGCGCGTTTATACGCTGGATGAGGTGGCGTACTGCGAGCAGTTCAAGAACAAATATGAAAGGTATGCGGGGCGCTTCGCGGTGAAAGAGGCGGCGATGAAGGCGTTGGGGACGGGCTGGAGCCGCGGGGTGCGCTGGGTAGACGTGGAAGTGGTGCGGCAGAGGGGCGGGCGGCCGACGTTGGCGTTGAAAGGCGAGGCAAAGAAGATTGCCGAGGCGCTGGGCGTGAAGAATATCGCGGTGAGCATCACGCACACGGCAGAGCAAGCGTTCGCGCAGGTGATTTTCGAGGGATAGCTGGCCGCTGAGATATCAAGCGCCGTCCGGCGCTGGTGAATTCGGAAAAACAATCTGGAGCTAGGCGGCAGTGATTCCGCGCTGGGGGAAAAGAGGACAGAGGGGTTCCTCACTTCGCGGACTCCGTTCGGAATGACGGGGGGGGGGTTACGCCTCGCCCAGATGAGGTCCAGCGTGCTGGACCCCTACTAAGGAAGACGCACCTCCACGACCAGGGCGGGGTGTGCGGCACTGAACAACAACGCGCGGTTATTTCACGAGCAAAAAGGGGCCGAGGGCGAGGGCATCAATGCCGGCGCAATAGAAGCTGCGGACGGCGCCGCGCGGGTCGGTGACCAGGGGCTCGCCGAAGAGGTTGAACGAGGTGTTGACGAGCATGGGCGCGGGCGCCGATTCGCCGAATTTGTGCAGCAGCTTCCAGAAGATGGGATTGGCGTGCTGTTCGACGGTGTGGACGCGCACCAGGTTTCCGTGGAAGGCGAAGCGTTCGAGGCCGCCGATCGGATTGGTGAGCGTGGCCAGCGAAGTCATGAAGCGGCAGTTCGGCGAAGCATCGAAATACTCGGAAGCGCGCTCGGCGGGAACGGAAAGTGCGAAGGGATGAAATTCCTCGCGGTGCTTGACGTATTCGTTGACGTTTTCGATGACGTATTCGGAAAAAGGCGAGGCGAGAAGGCTGCGATTGCCGAGGGCGCGGTGGCCGAATTCGGTGCGGCCCTGGCACCAGGCGACGATTTTGTCGCGCAGGAGGAGCCGCGCGGACTCCTCAACGGTTTGTTCTTCCCCGGGAAGATAGCGATAGACGATTTTGCAGTTGTCGAGAACGGTTTTCATTTCCTGGGGGCTGGCGTGCAAGCCAACAGCGAGGCTCGAGAGCGGCGCGCGGCCGGAATGGCCGGTGATTTTTTTGCGCGAAAGATAAGCGGCGCCGAGGGCCGTGCCCGCGTTGCCGGAGACGGGTTGCACGTAGACGCGCTCGAAGGGACCGCGGGCTTCGAGGGCGTGGACCAGAAGCACATTCAAGAAAATGCCGCCGGCCAGGCAGAGCGAGCGGGCGTTAGTGCGCTCGGCGAAATTGCCGGCAAGCTGCAGGACAACTTCCTCGAGAAAATCCTGGGCGCTGCGGGCGAGATTGGCGCGCACGACGGGGCCCGGCGGATGGCTGCGCGAAGAGAGCCCAAGTTCGCGGTAAAACTGCGGCGAAAAAATTCCCCGGTGGTCGGGACCCGAGGCAAAGTAGCGGCGATTTAAGGCGGGTGCACCGGTGGGCTTCCAGGTGAAGAGCTTGCGGAAGGCCGGGAGAAATTCCGGCTCGCCATCCTTGCTGAGCCATTGCAACTTGTGTTCATCGCGGCGCGAGCGGAGACCCGCAAGCTCCGTGACGCGCGAATAGAACCAGCCAAGAGAATCGGGAAACTTCAGGGAATGCAGCGGCTCAATTTCATCGCCGTCGCCGAGGGCCATGAGACCCGACTGCAAATGGGCGCCCTGATCGAGAGTGAGGATGAGGGCGCGATCGAATCCCGAGGTGAAGTAGGCGCTGGCCGCATGGCAAAGATGGTGATCGAAGCGCGAGAGGCGCGGGCCGCCGCGGAGAAGCGGCTGGAGAAGGTCCTCAAAGGGGGAGCGCGGGGCGCGTTTGCAGCGGAAGCGCGAATGGTGGAGCGAAGTGCTGCGATCGGCGAGCGCGATGGCGCGGCAGTCCGCCAGTTTCAATTGATTTTCGTGCAGGCAGCGCGCCAGGGCGAGGCGCGGGATTTCGAGCGAGTCCTGCAGGCGATTGAGCTTCTCTTCCTCGATGGCGAAGAGAACGGACTTTTCGTCAAGAAGCGTGACCGCGGAGCCCCGACCAATAGTGGAAATGCCAAGTATGCGCATGAGATTGGGTCAGCCCGCTGCCGAAGCCGCAAGGACCGGCTCGAGCGGCAAAGCACAAAGATTTTTGCCTTCGGTGTGGGTGACGGAAGCCGTCAAGAGTTGATTGGGCGGCAATGTGAGCGGGAGCTGGACAGAGAGATAATTTTCGGAGACTGCGGGCGTGAAGGAAGGATCGTCCTCGGGATCGCGGCGTAAAGTGAGGACACGAAGGGTGCGGCCGATTTGTGAGGCGCGAAACTCGGCGGATTTGGTTTCCCCGAGGGCGCGCAATTCGCGCGCGCGGCGTTTGATGACACCGCCAGCAACCTGATTGGGCAAAGCCGCCGCTTTTGTGCCGGGGCGCTGGGAATAGGAGAAGACATGCAAGTAGGTGAAGGGTCGCTCTTGAATGAAACGCAGCGTGGCGGCGTGGTCGGCTTCGGTCTCGTCGGGGAACCCGGTGATGACGTCGGCGCCGATAGCGGCATGGGGAAGGCACTCGTGAATGAGCTCGACGCGGCGGGCATAGTGTTCGGCGCGGTACCAGCGATGCATGGCCGCGAGGATGCGGTTCGAAGCGGATTGCAGGGGCATGTGGAAGTGGGGCGCGAGGCGCTGGCTGGAGACGATGAGTTCGATGAGGGGAAGGGAAACGTCGAGCGGCTCGATGGAGCTGACGCGGAGGCGCTCGACGGGAGTTTCGTCGAGGATGCGGCGAAGGAGGTCTAGGAATAGGACGCGCGGCGAGAGATCGCGGCCGTAGGCGCCGAGATTGATGCCGCTGAGAACGATTTCACGATAGCCGGATGCGGCGAGTTGTTGAACTTCCGCAACAACTTTTTCGGGAGGCAGGCTGCGGGATCTTCCGCGCACAAAAGGAATCACGCAAAAAGAACACCGGGCGTTGCAGCCATCCTGGATTTTCAGCGTGGGGCGCGTGTGATTCCCCTCCCCGCCGAGGACGGGGGCGACGAGAACTTCGGAGAGAACGAAGATGTCGCCGGTGAGGATTTTTGCGTGATCGGGCAAACCCCCTGAATGCGGCAATCGTGCCAAATGGGGCGCAGCGTGCTGCGCCCCTACGGGTGGCATAAGAGCAATGGCATGGAGGAGATTGGGGATTTGCGGCTTGTGAGAATTGCCGACGACGAAGGAAACTCCGGGGAGAACCGCAAGCTCTTCGGGGGCGCGCTGCGCGTAGCAGCCGGTGACGATGATGCGCGTGGAGGGATTGGCGGCGTGGAGTTTGCGGATGGCGTCGCGCGCCTGGGTGTCGGCGGCAGCGGTGACGGTGCAGGTGTTCAGCACGACGACGTCGGCCGCATAGGAGTGGGGGGCGAGTTGGCAGCCTTGTTCGCGCAATTGGCGCTCGATGGCGGCGCCATCGGCTTGCGTTGCGCGGCAGCCAAATTGTTCGATGTAAAACGTGGGCATGATCGAGAGACTGGCGAATCCTATTTAACCACAGAGGGGAGTTCCGGCGAAGGGCGCCCTGCGCCGCCAGACGGCGATCGATTGGCCAGAGAAAACTTTACGGAGGGAGAAGGCACCCTTACAATAGGGACAAATCCATGGCACACCCCCGACGGAATCCCGCAGCGATGTTGGATGCAAAGCTTTCGGTAGTGATTCCGGTTTACAACGAGAAGAATACGATTTGCGAAATCCTGCGCCGCGTTCAAGAAACGGAGATGCACAAGGATATCGTGGTGGTGGACGACTGCTCCAAAGACGGCACGCGCGAATTCCTGCAGGGCTTGGCGGAGTTGCGAGAAAAAGGGGAAAGCCAAGCGGCCTCAACGGACGGGGGCGATCCGATTGAGCTGCAAGACATGCGGTTTTTTTTCCAGGGAACGAATCAGGGGAAGGGTGCGGCATTGCGCCGGGGATTTGCGGTAGCCACGGGCGATATTGTGCTGGTGCAGGATGCCGACCTGGAATATGACCCGCGAGATTATGCGAAATTGCTGGAGCCGATTCTGGACGGGCGGGCGGACGTGGTGTTTGGCTCGCGGTTCCTGGGCGGGCCGCAGCGCGTGCATTATTTCTGGCACTATCTGGCGAATAAATTCCTGACGCTGCTTTCTGACGTGTTCACGAACCTGAAGCTGACGGACATGGAGACCTGTTACAAGGTGTTCCGCCGCGAGGTGCTGAAGGGAATACAGGTAAAGTCCGACCGGTTCGGATTTGAGCCGGAGATCACGGCGAAAGTGGCTAAAGGCAACTGGCGCATTTACGAAGTGCCGATCAGCTATTCGGGGCGCACGTACGAAGAGGGAAAGAAGATTACGTGGAAGGATGGGGTGCAGGCGTTGTGGTGCATCATCCGGTATAGGGTGGGGGATTGAGGTTGGGAGTAGTCGGTTAGCGGCGAACCGGTTGGGCACGGATTTTGCAGGAATGCGGGGCGGGAGAGAAGCAGCAAAGGCGCCCGCCTCCCCGACCAAGTCGGGGTAAACACCAGGCGGCCGCTACAACGGCAAGGACAAACCCAAGAGCACAATCAGGAGTGATTGTGCCACAGTAAGGGCAAATCAAAAAATAGTGATTGTTGGTTAGGCCTGGGACATGCGGCGCTGGAAGGTCAGCAGGATCAGGTCTGCGCGGCGGCGCACGCCAAACTTGCTCAGAAGGTTCGAGACGTGGAATTTGACGGTGCGCTCGGCGATATTGAGCTTGCTGGCGATTTCCTTGTTGGAGAGATTTTCCAGCAAGGGATCGAGGACTTCCTGCTCGCGGCGGCTGAGATTGGTGACGGTGTCGGTCTTGAGGCGGCGCCCCTGACTGGTGAGAATGGAATCCACGAAACCAGAAAGCACGGAGCGCGGCACCCAGAAGCCCCCGTTGGAAACGAGAGGAAGGGCGCGGGAAAGCTGGTCGCGGGCTTCGGCGTAAGAGAGAATGCCCTTCACGCCAAGACGGAGCAAGGAATAGGCGTTGGCCTCGTTGACAGAATCCCCAACGACAATCAGGCGGGCATCGGCGTAGCGCTCGAGAATATTGGTGAGGAGCGCGCCGGTAGCCTGGCGAGCGGCGTGCGCATCAATGACGTAGACCTGAGCCTTAGGAGGTTCGAGGTTGCGCAGGTCGGGAGCCAGAGTGGATTCAAGCTGCTTGGCAATCACCTTGAACTGCGGGGCCTTGCCGAGCAGGCGTTCAAATTCGCTGAGCACCAGGGGGTGCGGCGAGAGCAGACAGACTGTGAGTTTCGGGGACATGCGTTTATTGGCCACTGTACTTGAGGGTAGAGAAAGCAGGGCCAAGGGGCAAGGGTCTTGGGGCCAGATGTTCACGAGTCGTTACTGACAAATAAGGGGGATTTTCAAAGGATTGGGGCAAGGGGCCGGGAGGCTGGCATCTTAGCCAGGGTGAAGGGGCGGGCGAAAAGGGTACGGTTCTGGGGCAGGGCCAAGTAAAATAGAGGGATACCCCGCGCAATCAATCGTCGCAGAAAAGGCGCGGGGCGAAGTATCAAAGAATCGAATGAGGAACTTGAAGGAATCCGAGAAGGCTTTGCGGGAGCTGCTGGCGGAACGCATCCTGGTGCTGGATGGCGCGATGGGTACGATGCTGCAGCAACGCGAGCTGACGGCGGCGGACTTCGGCGGCGCGGCGCTGGAAGGGTGTAACGAGAATTTGGTGCGGACGCGGCTGGACGTAGTGCTGGACATTCACCGGAAGTACTTCGAGGCGGGAGCGGACATTGTCGAGACGAACAGCTTCGGCGCGACGCCGCTGGTGCTGGCGGAGTACGGCCTGCAGGCGGACGCGCACGAATTGAACAAGCGGGCCGCAGTGCTGGCGCGGCAGGCGGCGGAAGAAATCTCGACGCCGGGGAAGCCGCGGTTCGTGGCGGGTTCGATGGGGCCGACGACCAAGGCGATCACGGTGACAGGCGGCGTGACGTTTGAGGGGCTGCTGGATTCCTACTACGTGCAAGCCAAAGGATTGGTCGAAGGCGGGGCGGATTTGTTACTGGTAGAAACGTGCCAGGACACGCGGAATATCAAGGCGGCGGTTCTGGCGATCCAGAAATTGTCGCGGGAAATTGGGGCGGCAATTCCCTTCATCGTCTCGGTGACCATCGAGCCGATGGGGACGATGCTGGCCGGGCAAACCGTGGAAGCGATGTGGGCCTCGCTGCGGCACGCGCACCCGTTGGCGTTTGGGATGAACTGCGCGACCGGGCCGGAGTTCATGACCGACCACATCCGGACGCTGAGCACTCTGACGAGCGAGTTTGTGTCCTGCTATCCGAACGCGGGGCTGCCGGATGAAGAGGGGAAATACGGGGAGACGCCGACGACGCTGGCGGCGCAGCTCGAAAAGTTTGTGGACCACGGCTGGCTGAATCTGGTGGGCGGCTGCTGCGGCACTACGGAGAAGCACATTCGGGTGCTGGCGCAGATGGTGGAGGGGAAGAAGCCGAGGGTGCGGCCGGCCGATTCGCATCGGGCTATCTATTCGGGAATCGAGACGATCGAGGCGGATGAGCAAACGCGGCCGCTGCTTGTGGGTGAGCGGACGAACGTGATCGGCTCGCGGCTGTTCAAAAACCTGGTGGCGGAAGAGAAGTGGGAGGAGGCGACAGAGATCGGGCGGCGGCAAGTGAAGGGCGGGGCGCACATCGTGGATGTGTGCCTGCAAAGCACGGAGCGGGATGAGAAGAATGATATTCCGCCGTTCTACGAAAAACTGATTCGCAAGATCAAGACGCCGATCATGATTGACACGACGGACCCGACGGCGGTGGAGCTGGCGCTGACGTATTGCCAAGGCAAGGCGATCATCAATTCGATCAACCTGGAAGACGGCGAGGAAAAGTTCGCGAAGGTGGTGCCGATCGCGCACGATTTTGGCGCGGCGATTGTAGTGGGCTGCATTGACGAGGACCCGAAGCAGGCGCAGGCGTTCACGCGGGAGCGGAAGCTCGCGATTGCGCAGCGGTCGTACGAACTGCTGACGAAGAAGTACGGCATGGCGCCGGAGGACATCGTGTTCGATCCGTTGGTGTTTCCGTGCGCGACGGGCGACAAAAACTACATCGGGGGCGCGGTGGAAACGATGGAGGGAATCCGGCTGATCAAGCAGGCGCTGCCGGATACGCGAACGATTCTGGGAATTTCCAACGTGTCGTTTGGATTGCCGGCGGGCGCGCGCGAGGTGGTGAATTCGGTATTTCTGTACTACTGCACGAAAGCCGGGCTGGATTTGGCGATCGTGAATACGGAGAAGCTGGAACGCTTCGCTTCGATTCCGGAGCACGAACGGCGGCTGGCGGAGAACCTGCTGTTCCAGCATGCGGCAAAGGAAGTGCCGGCAGAGAATTCGCATGGCGAATTGTTGCGGAACGCGCCGGCGGACTGGCGGGAGCAGAGCAAGGAACAGAAGGCGGCGCTGAACCAGTTTCACATCGCGGCGATCACGGAGCATTTCCGTACGACGAAGAAGAAAGAGAAGTTGAAAGCGGAGGACGTACCGCTGGACACGCGGCTGTCGAACTACATTATCGAAGGCACGCGCGACGGATTGGTGGCGGACCTGGAGCGGAAACGCGCGGAGGGCACACCGCCGCTGGAGATTATCAACGGGCCGCTGATGGAGGGAATGTCCGAGGTGGGGCGGCTGTTCAACGCGAATGAATTGATTGTGGCGGAGGTACTGCAGTCGGCGGAAGCGATGAAGGCGGCGGTAAGCCACCTGGAACAGTTCATGGAGAAGGCGGACACCGCGAAGCGCGGCAAGGTGGTGCTGGCGACGGTAAAGGGGGATGTACACGACATCGGGAAAAACCTGGTGGAAATTATTTTGAAGAATAACGGGTTCGACGTCGTGAACCTGGGGATCAAGGTGCCACCGGAGGAACTGATCAAAGCGTTCCAGACGCACAAGCCTGATGCGATCGGGCTTTCGGGATTGCTGGTGAAAAGCGCGCAGCAGATGGTGATCACCGCGAGCGATTTGAAGGACGCGGGGATTGGCGTGCCGCTGCTGGTGGGGGGAGCCGCGCTGAGCGCGAAATACACGCAGCAGAAGATTGCGCCGAGCTATGGCGGAACGGTGTGCTACGCGAAGGACGCGATGACGGGATTGCGGCTGATGAATGAGCTGATGGACCCGGCGACGCGGGAACGAGTGTTGAGCGAGCACGCAATTTCCGGAAACGGCGTGAGCGTGACGACGACGGTGAAGATTGCGGAGAAGCCGCATGTGACGCGCTCGCCGAAGGTGCGCGCCGATTTGCCGATTCCGAAGGTGGGCTATCTGGACCGGAAGGTGCGGCTGGTGCCGGATTTGCGCGAGGTGTGGAGTTACATCAATCCGTACATGCTGTATGGAAGGCACATGGGGTATCGCGGGGATTTTGAGAAGTATTTGGCGGCGCGGGAAACGAAGGCGGTGGAGCTGTTTAACGGGATGGAAGAGGTGAAGAACGAGGCCGCGACTTTTATGAAGGTGCGCGCGGTGTGGCAATTTTTTGAGGCGGAGGCGGAAGGCGAGGCGCTGCATCTGTTTTCTCCGGGCGGCGCGGAGCCGGTGCACACGTGGAAGTTCCGGCGGCAAAAGATTGGGGATCAGTTGTGCTTGAGCGACTACGTGCTGCCGGCGCGAGAGGGGCAGCGGGATCATGTGGCGGTGTTTGTGGTGACGGCGGGCGACGGCGTGCGGGAACGCGCGGAGAAGGCCAAGCACGACGGGTATTATTTCAAGTCACATGGATTGCAGGCGCTGGCGATTGAAACGGCGGAAGGCTGCGCGGAGTGGTTGCACCGGCGGATCCGCGAGGATTGGGGATTCCCCGATCCGGCGGAGATGACCATGGCGCAGCGGTTTACGTCGCGATATCGCGGGAAGCGGTACAGCTTTGGGTATCCGGCTTGCCCGGAATTGGAATACCAGGCGGGGATTTGGAGTTTGCTGCGGCCGGAAGAGATCGGCGTGCAGTTGACGGAAGGATTCATGATGGACCCGGAAGCGAGCGTGAGCGCGCTGGTGTTTCAGCATCCGGATTGTAGTTATTTTAGCGTGGGAGAGAGCGAGTAGTAGCAGCGCGTCAGTCTTTGGAGATCGGAAACCCAAGACCCACCCTCACAAACCGAGGATGGGGCACCCTCCGCGTCGTTCTACTTCTTAGTGAATTGCGAAAGTTGTATCCTAGCCAGTGATGTTCCGACTCAAAATCAAGTGAACCAATTCCCACCGAGCCACCCGCCCGCGCGGTGCTGCCCCCCTCCCCCTGTTTTTCATAAGTGTTGATTCTAATAGGGATTATGTTGTTTGTTTTGTATCAGTTTTGAATCTGGTGATTCTAAAGAGAGTTAGCAGGCTTCGGATGGGGAGCTTCGAGGGGCTCGCTCGTGGGGGGAGGAGCGGGGGCGTCGGGGTCGTCGGACTCGTCGGGGTCGGAGGAGGAGTCATCGAGGGACTTGAGGAATTTGGGATTGAGCTTTCCGAAGGCGTTGGTGAGAGTGGCGAGCAAGGGCCGGCGACCGAAGGTGCAGGCGAATTCTTCTTCGGCCATGGGAAGAGTCTGCGCCATGACCTGAGCAAGGTAAGCGAGGGTGTGAGCAGTTTTAGGGTTGATCTGGCCGCAGGCGACGGCCCGGAAGAGACGACCGAGGCTGCCGTTGAGTGCGCAGGCGCTGACATAGTCGGTGCTGACACCCGCGGCGATGAAGTCCCCGGCTTTCTTGGCGGCGAGGCGCTGGAGCTCTCGCTGGGCGTGGAAGTAACAGAAGTCGGGATTGTCGGCCTGGCGGGGAGATTTGCAGCGGCGGCCATCGGCAAAAGTGAAGGTACACAAGGACGCGCGGTCCTTGGAGGGTTTCTTGGACATAGAGATCTCCTGATTACGGATTAAATTTGGATTTCGGGGAACCCCGCGAAGGAAGTACCGCAGGGCACACCTTTCAACAGGAAAAAGTGTGGCAGAAGATTATTAGAATGTCAAGAGAATAATTGCAAATAAACAGGTGAAGGGAAGCGGACGAAGAAAGAAGGAATCAAGGATAACGCTCTCCTCGAAGCTCGGGGCAGGGAAGCGCAGAGGTTGCAGAGGATGAGAAAGGCTTACCACAGAGGGAACAGAGGGGCCGCCCCGACTGGGTCGGGGTAAACGCCGGGAAGGGAGACACAACGCAGGGAAGAAAATCGTTCACCACAGAGGACACGGAGAACACAGAGGAAGAGCCGAAAAAGCAGATCCCTACATTGCGAGCCTGCATAGGGCGCGGGCTCTCTGGTCGGGAGGACAAAATTGTGAGGCGAGGTGATGCAGGAGATGTACCGCACCTACGGCGCTCAGGGTCCTGAGGGATTCTGATCCCAGCCCTTACGGGCTGGGCTAAGTTGTGGCGCGCCTCCGGCGCTTGAGTTAAGAGTGGGGGCAGGGTTGGGATAAATTGCAGTTTGTCGGGTGGGTTGCGGTGGTAAAAGCGGCGCCAAGGCGCCGCACTCCAAATTCGGCTGGGCGCGAAATGAGATTTGGTAGGGGTAGGGGTGATGGGAATCTTGAGAATGAGGGCCTGGAGGGGGGTGGGTGGATTGGCGCAGGGTGGGGTGGGGGGTTGGGTCGCTATTCTCAGGAGGGCGGGTTAGGAAGGGTAATTCCCTTCTCTCATTTTCCATAAGTCATTTAAATACACAGTATTAGTGAACCGACATAACGGATCTGGGTGGCTTTCCGCTTGCAGGCTCTGTGACTGTAATAGAAGTACTTCGCTCTGGGTTTTCCTTATCTAAATGGTCCCTCGGGACTCCTCGCCGGAGGTAATTTTATGCAACAACGAATCGTGATTTTGGGAGCAGCAGGCCGTGATTTCCATAACTTCAACGTGTGTTACCGGGAGGATCCCTGGAGCCACGTGGTGGCGTTCACAGCGACACAAATACCAGACATAGCGGGAAGGAACTACCCGAAAGAATTGGCCGGGCCGATGTATCCGGACGGAATACCAATTGTGCCGGAGGAAGAGCTGGAGCGGTTGATCCGTGACGAGAAGGTGAACGTGGCGGTGTTTTCGTATAGCGACGTGTCGCACGTGAAGGTGATGAACCTGGCGTCGCGGGCGCTGGCCGCGGGAGCGGATTTTCAGATGTTGAGCGCGGAGCGAACGATGCTGGCGGCGACGGTGCCGGTGGTGTCGATTTGCGCGACGCGGACGGGTTGCGGGAAGAGCCCGGTATCGCGGCGCGTGGCGGAACTGTTGAAGGAGGCGAGACTGAAGACGGTGGCGATCCGCCATCCGATGCCGTATGGGAATTTGCGGAAGCAGCGGGTGCAGCGGTTCGCGGAGATGGCCGACCTGGACCGCGAGCAGTGCACGATTGAAGAGAGAGAAGAGTACGAGCCGCACGTGCAGAGCGGAACCGTGGTGTACGCCGGGGTGGATTACGCGGCGATCGTGGCGGAAGCGGAGAAGGAAGCGGACGTGATTATCTGGGACGGCGGGAACAACGATACGCCGTTTGTGTTTCCGGACCTGGAGATCGTGGTGACGGACCCGCACCGCGCGGGGCATGAAGTGTTGTATCACCCGGGCGAGGTGAACCTGCTGCGGGCGAACGTGGTGGTGATCAACAAGGTGGATTCGGCGCGGCCCGAGGCGGTCGAGATCGTGCGGCAAAACGTGCGGCAGCGGAATCCGAAGGCAGAGATCATCGAGGCGGAATCGCTGGTGAAGGTGGAACAGGCGGAGAAACTGCGCGGCGCACGTGTGCTGGTGATTGAAGACGGGCCATCGCTGACACACGGCGAGATGGCGCTGGGCGCGGGCGTGATTGGCGCACAGAGAGCAGGAGCAACGCTGGTGGATCCGCGGCCGTACGCGGTGGGAAGCATCCGCGATACGTTCGTGAAATTCCCGCATGTGGGGGCGCTGCTGCCGGCAATGGGGTACAGCGAAAAGCAACTGGCGGACCTGCAGGAGACGATCCGCCGGACACCGTGCGATTATGTGCTGATCGCGACGCCGATCGATTTGCGGCACGTGGTGGCGATTGGGCAGCCATCGCTGCGAGTGACGTATGAAGTGGCGGAACGCGGAAAGCCGACGCTGACAGAAGTGATACGGCGATTCGTGCAGAAAGAAGTGGAAGTGAAGGTGGAATAAGAGGAGACGCACATGTACCGCAAACGTCTAGGCGCCATGCCAACAATAACGCCGTGGCATCTGAAGCCCGCGCTGGGAGCGCATAAGCGGGACTTCCTGTCGTTGCACGGCATCACGATAACGGAGATGGAAGGGTTGCTGAAGCTGGCGGCGGAAGTGAAAGCGCATCCAAAAACGTTTGTTACGGCGTTGCAGGGAAAGATGGCGGCACTGATATTCGAGAAGCCATCGCTGCGGACGCGGGTGACGTTTGAAGTGGGATTTGAACAACTGGGCGGCCACGCGGTGTACCTGGCGCCGGGAGATATCGGGCTGGGGAAGCGGGAGAGCGTGGGCGACGTGGCGCGGAATCTTTCACGGTGGGTGGACGTGATGATCGTGCGCACGTTTTCGCAGGCGTTGTTGGAAGAGATGGCCCACAAAGCACGCGTGCCGATCATCAACGCGTTGACGGACCTGCTGCACCCGTGCCAGGCCGTGGCGGATGTGTTGACGATTCGGGAAGCCAAGGGCGAATTGAAGGGGCTGCACCTGGTGTACGTGGGAGACGGAAACAACGTGGCGCTGTCCCTGGCGCACGCAGCGGGGAAAGTGGGCATGAACTTCACGATGGTGTGCCCGCCGGGCTACGAGCCGAATCAGGACGTGCTGATGGAAGCGCGCGCGGACGCTTCGAGCACCGGGGCGGAGATCCGCGTGGTGCAAGACGCGAAGGAAGTGATGGGAACGGCGGACGCGGTGTACACGGATGTGTGGACAAGCATGGGGCAGGAAAAGGAGAGCGAAGAGCGGCGGCGAAATTTTGCGGGGTATCAGGTGAACGAAAACCTGATGGACCTGGCGCCGGCGGACGCGCTGTTCATGCATTGCCTGCCGGCACATCGCGGCGAAGAGGTAACGGACGAGGTGGTGGACGGGTTGCAGTCGGTGGTGCTGGAACAGGCGGAGAACCGGCTGCACGCGCATAAGGCGATTTTGCTGGCGCTGATGGCGGGGCAGGAAGAGGAGAACGGAAAGAAGAGGTAGGTGGAGGACTGGGTAGGGTGCAGGGAAAAGCAGATCCCTCCGCTCCGGACCGCAAACGACGCGGTCCTCCGGTCCCTTCGGCTCCGCTCAGGGCAGGCGGGATGACAGGTTTTTTTCGAGGCGGCGAAATAAGAAGATGCGAGACGGGCGATGAAACCGATTGCGGTGATTGCGATTGGCGGGAACTCGCTGACGCGGGAAAACGAGCGCGGCACGTTTGAAGAGCAGCAGGCGCACGCGAGAGAAACGTGTGAAGGAATTGGCGCGGTGCTGCAGAAGGGCTACCGCGTGGTGGTGACACACGGGAACGGCCCGCAGGTGGGCGAAGCGCTGCTGCGATCGGAGAGGGCGCAGGGGGCGGGAGCGCCACAGCATCTGGACGTTTGCGGGGCAGAGACCGAAGGGGCGATGGGCTACCTGCTGCAGCAAACGCTGGACAACACGCTGTATGAAAAAGGAATGCCGCAGAAGGTGGTGAGCCTGATCACGCAGGTGATTGTGGACGCGGATGATCCGGCGTTTCTGCGGCCGGACAAACCGATTGGACCGTTTTACCAGAGAGAAGAGGCGGAGCAGCGGCGCGACCAGTTTGGCTGGAAAGTGGTGGAAGATGCGGGGCGAGGCTGGCGGAGGGTGGTGGCTTCGCCGCACCCGCGAAGAATTTATGAGATTGAGGCGATCCGGGCGTGCCTGGATGCGGGGTTTGTGGTGATTGCGGCGGGCGGTGGAGGAATTCCGGTGGTGCGGCGGGCGGGGCGGCTGCGCGGGAGCGAGGCGGTGATCGATAAGGACCGCTGCTCGGCGCTGCTGGCGAGGGATTTAGAAGCGGAGCTGCTGCTGTTTTCGACCGGCGTGAAGCATGTGTACCTGAACTACGGGAAGGACGACGCGCGGCCGCTGTTTCATGTGAGCTGGGCGAAAGCGCATGAGTACTTGATGCGCGGCGAGTTTCCCGCGGGGAGCATGGGGCCGAAAGTGGAAGCGGCGCTGGCGTATATGGAGGCGGGAGGGCGACGCGCGCTGATCACGGCGCCGGAGAGCATCGGGCTGGCGCTGGGCGGTTCGGAAGGGACGGAGATTCTGCCGCCGCTGGGAGTGATGGACGAGACGGTGGCAGTGCATTAAGTTTGTGAAGAAGCGGCTTGACGGATGGCAGTAAAGTAAAGTGCGCGGGAAAACTCCAAAGGGGAAAAGGCGGGCATGTACAGAATCTTGGATGCGCAATTCATTGCACCGGGGATCAAGCGGTTTGTGATCGATGTCCCGAGGATCGCGAAGAAACATCAGGCAGGCCAGTTTGTGATATTGCGGCTGCATGAGAGGGGCGAGCGCATCCCGATCACGATTGAGAGTTCGGACCGCGAAAAGGGAACGATCCGGATTGTGGTGCAAGCCGTGGGGAAGACGACCTACGAGTTGAATGCGCTGGAAACGGGCGGGGCGATTCTGGATGTGGTTGGGCCGCTCGGCAAGCCGTCGGAGATTGAAAAGTACGGGACGGTGGCGGTGCTGGGAGGCGGAGTGGGAACGGCGTTGGCCTATCCGACGACAGCGGCGTTGAAGAAAGCGGGCAACCGGATATTGACGATTCTGGGAGGGCGGAGCCGGGAGTTGGTGCTGCTGGAAAAAGAGATGAGGGAAGTGAGCGACGCGCTGTACGTCACGACGGATGACGGGAGTTACGGGGAAAAGGGATTGGTGACGGACAAGCTGCGGGAACTGATCGGCAAGGGCGAGCCGATTCAACTGGTGCTGGCGGTGGGGCCGGTGCCGATGATGAAAGCGGTTGCGGACCTAACGAGGGAGCACGGCATACGGACGATCGTGAGCCTGAACCCGATCATGATTGACGGAACGGGAATGTGCGGAGGCTGCCGCGTGCTGGTGGGCGGAAAGAGCCAATTTGCGTGCGTGGATGGACCGGAATTTGACGCGCACCAGGTGGATTTTGGGGTGTTGATGCGGCGGAACCGGATGTACCGGGATGCAGAGAAGGAATCGCTGGAGAGATTCCAGCAGGCGTGCGCGGGCAACGGGCAAGGGGGATCGTGCAAGAACGGAGCAGCGGAGACGGCGCCGGTGACGATTGCGGGAGGCAAACCGTGAGCCCCGCCAAAGAAGTTTCCGCGAATCCGGTGCCGATGAAGGAGCGGATGAAGATACCGCGGCAGGGGATGCCGGAGCAGGCCGCGGAATTGCGGGTGATGAATTTCACGGAAGTGAACCTAGGCTATTCGCAGGAACTGGCGCGGCAAGAGGCGTTGCGATGCCTGGAATGCGCGAAGTCGCCGTGCGTGGACTATTGCCCGGTGGGCGTGAAGGTGAAGGATTTCGTGAAGCTGATCGTGGCGGGCGACTACCTGGGGGCAGCGGCAAAGATTCGCGAGGACAATGTGCTGCCGGCGATTACAGGGCGCGTATGTCCGCAGGAAGATCACTGCGAAGGGTTCTGCCTGCTGCACAAAAAAGTGGATTCCCTGGGGATCGGGTACCTGGAGCGGTTTGTGGCGGACTACGAGCAGAAAGCGGGAGCGCCACCGGCAGCGAATGCGGCGCCCACGGGCAAAAAGGTGGCGATTGTGGGAAGCGGGCCGGCGGGATTGAGCGCGGCGGGCGATTTGATCCAGAGAGGCCACCAGGTACACGTGTTCGAGGCGCTGCATGAGATTGGCGGCGTGCTGGTGTACGGGATACCGGAGTTTCGTTTGCCGAAGCAGGTGATCCGCGAGCAAATCGACACGATGCGGAAAATGGGCGTAGAGTTCGAGACGAACGTGGTGGTGGGGAAGACGGTGTCGATTGACGAGTTGTTTGAAGAGGAGGGGTACGACGCCGTTTTTATCGCCACGGGCGCGGGCTTGCCGGTGTTTCTGAATATTCCGGGAGAGCACCTGAACGGGGTGTATTCGGCGAATGAATTTCTGACGCGGATCAACCTGATGCACGCGTACGAATTCCCGCGGTACGACGAGCCGATGGTGGGGCTGCGCGGGAAGCACGTGGCGGTAATCGGCGGGGGAAACACGGCGCTGGACGCGATCCGGTCGGCGCGGCGGCTGGGAGCGGAGAGGGCGTACGTGCTGTACCGGCGGAGCGAGACGGAGATGCCGGCGCGCGCGGAAGAGGTGAAGCACGCGAAACAAGAGGGAATCGATTTCCAGGTGCTGACAAATCCGGTGGAATTCCTGGACGATGGCCGGGGCTGGCTGAGAGCAGCGCGCTGCGTGCGAATGGAGCTGGGCGAACCGGACGCTTCGGGACGGCGGCGGCCGATTCCGATCGCGGGATCAGAGTTTGAAGTGCCGCTCTCGGTGGCCATCATCGCGACGGGAACATCGGCGAATCCGCTGGTGCAATCGACGACGCCGGGGCTGAAGACGAACAAGCGGGGCTACATCGAGGCGGACGGCGAATCGCAGCGAACGTCGAGAAAAGGCGTGTTTGCCGGCGGCGACATCGTGACGGGAAGCGCGACGGTGATCCTGGCGATGGGAGCGGGGAGACGCGCGGCGAAAGCGATGCACGAGTATTTGAACACGGGCGCGTGGTAGCGAGAGGAAACGCGCAAGGGATTTAGGTTGGGAGCAATGCTGGCGCGAGACGGTTTTACGGGCTATGGGAAATGCTTAACAACATTTCCTCAGCTAAAGCCCAAGAAAGCCAAGCGCTTAATGTCGGAGCTAAAGCTCCGACCCCCTGGCTTGCGCAGTTTTATTCATGCTGTTTAGTAGTGCCCTAGTTGACCGAATTGGGATCTGGTTGGATGGGTAGAAGTCAGATAGGAAGTTGAACGACGTGCCTTCGAGGTCGAGGGATTCACTTGCCTCGCCTCCCCACACGCCTACAGGCCTGCAGTCTGGAGAAAAAACATGCCGATACAGAAGTCAGACGCGCTGGCGTATCACTCTGGCGCGCGCCCTGGAAAAATTGAAGTAACGCCGACGAAGCCTTGCCGCACACAGAGAGACTTGAGCATGGCGTACACACCAGGAGTGGCCGTGCCGTGCCTGGAAATTGAGAAGGAACCGAACGACGCATACAAGTACACAGCAAAAGGAAACCTGGTCGCGGTGGTGTCCAATGGCACCGCCGTGCTGGGTCTGGGAAACATTGGAGCGCTGGCCGGGAAGCCGGTGATGGAAGGAAAAGCGG
>Ga0182011_10000057_pt1 | contig 86623 bp, 68 predicted proteins | sample 711E1DmetaG_FD_120481 | JGI IMG/M metagenome (GOLD analysis project Ga0182011, IMG submission 120481) | Permafrost microbial communities from Stordalen Mire, Sweden - 711E1D metaG | ecosystem: Environmental > Terrestrial > Soil > Wetlands > Permafrost | place: Sweden: Stordalen | collected...
ACAATCGGCCGTTTTCTTTCTATCATTTTCCCGAGAGATTCGATCGTTCATTGCCAAGAGGAGACCGCATGCAGACTCCCGCGGGTGCCACCCGTCCAGCCGCCGAGCGTGAAGCGATCATGCAGGGGAAGCTGTCACGGAAGGAATCGATCGAGAATGTCGATGAGATGAGCGACGAGTACTTCGATCTGCTGACGAACCTGATGACACAGCAGGCCGACTCGGAACTCGCAGGAGGTTTCGGGTACGTCCCGTGGATCATGAAAGCGCCGACCACGGAGGAGAAGCTCGTCGTCTCGCAGATCGTGAGGGACGAGGTACGGCACGGCCGCGCCATGTACCGCCTTCTGGAGGATATCGGCGTCCCGGTGGACGACTATGTCGAGCAGTTCGACTTCACGTACAGGGTCGAAGGAGAGACCGACCTCGGCGCGACCCGCGCAGGGACGGACAAGCGGGTCAATATCTTCTACTACTCGATTGACTCCTGGGCGGACTTCGTGATGTTCAACTTCCTCATGGACCGGGGGGCCGGACACCAGCTCGAAGACGTCAAGCATTCCTCGTACGGCCCCTGGCGGCGTGAGATCGACCGCATATTCAAGGAAGAGCAAACCCATATCGCGCACGGCGACTTCTGGGTGAAACGGCTCGCCCTGGGGAACGAGACCAGGGGGGTGATCCAGTCGTCGCTCGAGCGCTGGTGGCCCCGCGTGATGGCGATATTCGGAAGGCCCGGGTCGAAGAAGAATGCGCGCTACCGCGCGCTGTCGCTCAAGCTGAGAGATAATCACCAGGTGCGGCTGGATTTCGAGAAGGAAGTCCGCGAGAAGGCCGAGCAGTGGGGGCTGGTGATCCCCCGCTGGACGCCGGACTGGGAACGGATTCCCGACGACGCAGTGATCTCCGGGTAGCCTGCAAATGAAAAAAACCGTCGGCATCATCGGCGCCGGCACCATGGGGGGGGGAATCGCCCAGGTTGCCGCGCTGGCGGGGTTCGATGTCCTCCTCCATGACGTTTCCGGCGACGCGCTCAAGGCCTCGATGGAGCGGATCAAGGGGGATCTCCGCAAGTCGATGCAGACAGGGAGGGCCACCGCCTCCGACGCGACGGGTGCCCTGACCCGCATCCGTCCCCGTCGCGAGTTCAACGACCTGGGAGCCGCCGACGTGGTGATCGAAGCGGCGGTCGAAGACCTGGAGGTCAAGAAGGAGATATTCCGCGCACTCGACCAGATCGTCGCTCCCCGGGCCATATTGGCCACCAACACCTCTTCCCTCTCCATCACATCGATCGGTTCGCTCACGAAGACTCCGGAATCGGTCGTGGGGATGCATTTCTTCAATCCCCCCGCGCAGATGAAGCTCGTCGAGATCGTCAGGGGGAGCCAGACTTCCGACGAGACCGTGCGCACGGTGTATGAGATGGCGCTTGCGATGGGGAAGACCCCCGTGTTCTGCAGCGACACCCCGGGCTTCATCGTGAACCGTGTCGCGCGACCGTTTTACGGGGAAGCGCTCCGCCTCCTCGGCGAGGGGACAGCGACAGCCGAACAGATCGACAGGATCGTCAGGCTGTCCGGGGGGTTCAGGATGGGACCGTTCGAGCTGATGGACATGATCGGGATCGACGTAAACTACGCCGTGACGAAATCCGTTTACGAGCAGTTCTTCCATGAGCCCCGCTTCCGTCCACACCCGATACAGCGGCGCATGGTGGAAGCCGGAACGCTGGGCCGGAAGACAGGTCTGGGCTTCTACCGGTATGAATAGGCCCCGGGACACAGAGGCGAAGCGGTGCGTCTTCATCGCGGGGGAGTCGCCGCTCGCGGAAGAATACGCCTCGGCCTGCGTCGGGGCCGGGATGGAAGTGGCGGTCAGGTTCAATGCCGGGAGCGGAGGCAAGCTCCCCGCAGGTGCAGTGCGAAGAGCCCGCGCGGGAAAGAAGGACACGCTCGGAATCGAACTGACGAACACCTCGCGCGAGACAAAGCGCAAAAACCTCGCCGACATGGACCGGGCGCTCCCGTCCGGTACCCCGATTCTGTCGGCGTCCGCCGCAACCACGGTGGCGGAGCAGTCGGCATGGGTCCGGGCACCGGAACGGCTCATCGGGATAGCCGCCCTCCCCTCCCTTCTGCAGGGGACGCTTGTCGAGATCGCCCCCTCCCTCCCGGCCGGACGGCAGGCAATCGAGGCGTCGCAGAGATTCTTCAGGGAGCTGGGGAAGGAGACCTCCGTCGTTCAGGATTCTCCCGGCATGGTCCTCCCGCGCATACTCTGCATGCTTGTCAACGAAGCATCGTTCGCGCTCGGTGAAGGGATAGCCCGGCGGGGGGACATCGACACCGCCATGACGCTGGGAACGAACTATCCGCTCGGCCCTCTTGCATGGGGGATGAAGATCGGATTGGAACAGGTTCGCGCGGTTCTCGAGGGATTGCGCCGCGAATTCGGAGAGGAGCGCTACCGCACAGCCCCGCTCCTGTCAAGGGGAACACTGGAAGGTTCGGCCGAACGATCAGCCGGCGCCCCGCCCACGCACTCTCAAAAACAACGAGGCAATCGACCGTGACTACCGCACGTGGTATGATGACCACACTTCTTGCCCTGCTCCTCTCCGCCTCTGCAGGATCTCAAGTCAAGCCTCTGGCGAAACTTGTCGTTCTGGAAGGGACCCACTTCGACTTCGGGAAGATATACCGCGGCTCCGTGATGGACCGGAAACTCACGCTGAAAAACGCCGGAACAGACACACTCGTCATGGGAACCATCGGCGTCTCGTGCGGCTGTACCGGTGCGATGGTCACCGCCGAAAGGATCGCCCCGGGCGGGACCGGGTTCGTCCGGATCACGTTCAATTCAAAGAATTTCTCGGGACCCGTCCACAAGACGGTGACGCTCAATTCAAACGGCGACAGCCTCGGGTACACGATCATCGAGTTCACGGCATCCGTGATCGATGAAATAGGATTGAACCCGCAGTCGATCATCGTGCCGGGGGCAGAAGTGAACAAGACGAGCACCGTCGTTCTCACCGTCACCAACAACGGCATGACACCCCTCTCCCTCACCGGGTTCCGCACGCAGCTGAAAGGACTCGTTCTGAAACTCCCGCCGGATCCCATCCCCCCCGGAGCCACGGGAGAAATACATGCCGAGTTCACGCCGGACGCACCCTCACCCATGCTCACCGAAGGCGTCTTCGTGACAACAAACAACATGAGGCAGCCCGAGGTGTACCTCCAGGTATACGGGGGCGTACGGCAAGCCAAATCTCCGTAGACGGAGCGGATCATGCCCGATCACCCGAACGCGGTCGTCGTCAGCGCACTCCGGACTCCCGTCGGCAGATACGGGGGGATTCTCCGCGACATGCGGCCCGACGACCTCGGCGCCTCTGTCATCGAAGCTCTCGTCCGAACGGCACGCCTGGATCCCGCCACCATCGACGACGTGATCTGGGGGTGTGCGAACCAGGCAGGCGAAGACAGCCGGAATGTCGGGAGAATGAGCGCTTTGCTGGCGGGGCTCCCGTTCTCAGTTCCCGGGACTACCGTGAACCGGCTGTGCGGCTCGAGCCTCGAAGCGGTTATTCAGGCGGCCAGGGCTGTCCGGACGGGCGACGCGGAGACGGTGATCGCCGGCGGCGCCGAAAGCATGAGCCGCGCCCCCTACGCGGTGGCGAAACGCCACGGCGGAGGGCTCGGCAACATGACCGCGTTCGATACCGCGCTCGGGTGGCGGTTCCCGAACCCGCGCATGAAGGAGTTGTTCCCCCTGGAGAGCATGGGGGAGACCGCGGAAAACGTTGCAGAGAGGTTCGGAATCACCCGGGAGGAACAGGACCGCTTTGCCTACGAGAGCCACATGAAAGCCGTCCATGCGCAGAGGTCGGGGGTATTCGAAAACGAAATCGTCCCGCTCGAAGCACCGGCCGGGAGGGGCAAATCGCTCCGCGTGACTCGAGACGAGGGACCCCGACCGGAGACGTCGGTCGAGAAGCTGGCTGCGCTCCCTCCCGTGTTCCGCGAAGGGGGGACGGTGACGGCGGGAAACTCCTCGGCGCTGAACGACGGCGCCTCAGGGGTGCTCATCATGAACGAAGCGCGGGCGCGGAGCGCAGGTCTCACCCCGCTGGCCCGCATCGTTTCCTCGGGGGTGGCCGGAGTCGATCCACGCTTCATGGGAATGGGCCCCGTCCCGGCCACGCAGGCCGCGCTCCGCAAAGCGGGACTCTCGATGGACGACATCGGGTTGATGGAGCTGAACGAAGCATTCGCCTCACAGTCAATCGCGGTCATGCGGGAACTCCGGGTGCGGCCGGACCGCGTCAATCCGGAGGGGGGGGCCATTGCACTCGGACATCCCCTGGGGTGCAGCGGGACGAGAATCCTGACAACCCTGTTAAACTCCATGCACCGCCGGCGTGTCCAATGGGGAATAGCAACCATGTGTATCGGGGTGGGGCAGGGAATCTCCGTCATCGTCGAAAACCAATCAGCCCTCTGAAGCAGTTCACCGGACGCGAATCCTTCCGCAATGCCCTCTCCCGCAGACACCGTCCTCGCTTTCATCCAGGCCATCAACCGCCACGAGATCGGAGTATTGACGAACCTCATGACGCAGGATTTTGAGTTCGTCGATTCGCTCGGTGTCCGGGAAAGCGGAAGGGACCAGATGCGCCAGGCATGGATTGCATATTTCTTCATGATCCCCGACTACAGAATCGAGGTTGCGGGTGTTTTCTCGGAGGGGACAAGCGTCGTGGTCACGGGAAAGGCCTCGGGGACCGTGGCGGTCAGCGGAGAGCTCCCGTCCGCCAACACGTGGGAGATACCGATCGCCGCACAGGCGGAAGTGCGCGACGGACGCGTCGCACGGTGGCAGGTGTTCGCGGACAACGAACCCGTGCGCCAGATTTTGAACCGCCGGTAATCGCTCACGCAGACACAAGGTCCTCCGGACAGAGTACACGAATTCTCTTCACTCCCCGACACACAGGCATCATCGTGAAACGGAAATACATCTACTTCATTGCCGTCTGTTTCGTCCTTGTTGCACTCTTCGTCTGGCGTATCGCATCCGGCGACCCATCCGCGGACACGCGCAGACAGAGCATTCCCGTGGTGAAGACCGAAAACGCGCTTCGCCAGACCGTACTGTACAATCTCCTCTACACCGCCGATGTTGCGGCGGTACAACAGGCCGGCATCTACCCCAAAGTGAGCGGCACTCTCGACCATGTCTACGTCGACATGGGATCCCCCGTCAGGCGCGGGCAGATGCTCGCACTCATCGACACAACAGAACTCTTCCAGACGCGCCAGCAGGCCGCCGCGACGGCGCAAAACGCCCGGCTGACATACCGGCGAACGAAGGATCTGTACGATCAGACGCTTGTGGCGGCACAGGATATCGAAAATGCCGAGGCCGCGATGAAAGTGGCGGTCGCCGCCCTCGACATTGCGACGACGCGCCTCGACTACGCCAGGATCACTGCACCCTTCAGCGGCACCATCACGAAGAAGTTCCTCGACCCCGGAGCGGTTGTCAGTGCGCTCACATCCACCCTCTTCACCCTGATGGACCCCGACCGCATGAAGATCATCATCAACATCCTCGAACAGGACATCCCGCGGGTCACGATGGGGCTCGAAGCTTCGGTCTCGGTGGACGCGTTTCCGGGGAAGAAATTCACGGGAACCGTCTCGAAGTTTTCGCAGGCCGTCGACCTGTCGACCCGGACGATGGCTGTCGAGGTCGACATCCCCAACCCCGGACATCTCCTCGCCCCGGGGATGTTCGCCACCGTTTCTCTCAACGTGGGGCAGAAAAATGATGCCCTCACGCTGCCCACGCAGGCGCTCCTGAAAGACGACCAGGGTCTGTACGTCTACATCGCCAGGCAGGACACCGCACGCCGTGCGCGCGTCACCGCGGGGAGCGAACAGAACTCCCGCACCGAAATACTCTCCGGCCTCGAAGGGACGGAGGATGTCATCACCACCGGCCAGCAGTTCGTCAGGAACAACGGTCAGGTGGCAGTCCAAAAATAACTTCTCCACAGCGATATGTGGCTCACGCGGCTGGCTCTCCGGTACCCGATTTCCACGTTCCTCTTCGCGATGACGATCCTCGTCTTCGGGCTCGTGTCGTTCACGCAGCTCCCGGTGGACCTCCTCCCGAACATCACCGTCCCCGTCGTCTCCGTCATCACATTCTACACCGGGGCGGGCCCGCTCGACATGGAGCAGTCGGTCACCCGCATCATCGAACGGGGGGTCTCCTCCACCAACAACGTCGATTACGTTGTGTCGTCCACGCGTGAGGGGATCTCTTCCATCCGCATCTACTTCACCTGGGACGCGAACGTCGACGTGGGACTTGTCGACGTCGTGCAGCACGTCAACAGGATCCTGACGCAGCTCCCCACGGGGATATCGACCCCCGTTGCGCTCCGGTTCGACATTACGAGCCAGCCGGTCTGCAACATCGCGATCGCCGCCGACATGGACGAGCGGGATCTGTACGATCTCGCCTACAACACCATCGAGCCGCAGATCGAACACCTCTCGGGGGTGGCGCAGGCGCAGGTCCTCGGCGGGCGGATCCGTGAAATCCACGTCACGCTCGACCAGGACCGTCTCCAGGCGCTCGGGCTCCCCGTCACGGCGGTGTTCACCGCGGTGGCCAACGCAAACCTCATCCTCCCGTCCGGAGACCTGAAAACCGGCAAATTCGACTACACGCTCAAGACGGAGAGCCAGTTTAACGTCGTCAAACCGATGGGGGACATCGTCCTGAAAGTCGTCAACGAAGTTCCGATCCGCATCAGGGATGTCGGAGCCGTCGAGGACAGCTATCAGGAGCAGACCGAGCTTGTCCGGATCGACGGCAAGCCGGGGGTGACGATGCGCGTGCAGAAGCTCGCCAACGCCAACACGATCGATGTCGTCGACAATGTCGTCAGGGCGATTCCGAAGCTGACCGGTGTCCCGCCGAACGTCAAGATGACACTCTCCTTCGACCAGTCGCTCTACATCAGACAGACGATTTCAGGGCTGCAGCGCGAGGCGGGGCTGGGGGCACTCCTCGCGATGATCATCATCATGCTCTTCCTCCGGAACATCCGCGGGACGCTGATCATTCTCGTCGCAATCCCCCTGTCGATTCTCATCACGTTCATATGGTTCAGGTTCGGCGGTGACTCGCTGAACATCATGACATTCGGGGGACTGGCGCTTGCCGTCGGGAGGCTCGTGGACGATTCGATCGTGGAGCTGGAGGCGATCTCGCGCCACTACAACGAACGGAAACCCAACCAGACGAAGATACAGGCGACGCTCGAGGCCGCCCAGGAGGTGGCCTCCCCCATTTTCGTCTCCACGCTGACGACGGTCATCGTCTTCCTCCCGATCGTGTTCCTTACCGGGATCGCAAAGCTCCTCTTCATCCCGCTGACGATCACGATCGGTGTCGCACTCTTCGGATCGTTCTTCGTGTCGCGGACAGTGACCCCGCTGATGTGCCTCAAATTCCTCCCCCCCGAGAAGCACCTGGACAGGGAATCCACGGCGCTGCCGGACAGGGTGCGCGTCAGGGCGCACGACATGCTCGAGGCGATCGACGGCTGGTACGAAAAGTGGTTGCAGTGGACGCTCGAGCACCGCCGCGCCGTGATCCTCGGCATCCTGGTCATCGGAGCGGTCTCGCTCCTGCTGTTCAAGTTCATAGGGACGGAGTTTTTCCCCGAACAGGATGAGGGGCAGTTCACAGTCACTGTCAAGCTCCCTGTCGGCACACGGATCGAGGAGTCGACACTCGTCTGCGAGGAGATCGAAAAGGTCCTCCAGTCAAACATTCCCGAGATACAGGCCATCATCACCGATATCGGCATCCCCACAGCGCGGAGCGGGTCACTGTTCTCAAGAAATTCGGGGACACACGCCGCGAACATCGGCGTGGCACTCGTTCCCCCCGAGAACCGGAAGCGGGACATATTTGAGATCATCAGGTCGATCCGCCCGAAGCTCGCCAGGATATCGGGCGTGGCCACCTACATCAGCCCGAGCGGTTTTCTCAGGTTTCTGCTGAACTTCGGCTCCAACGCCCCCATCGACGTCGAGATCAACGGCTACGACATTGACGCCGGAACGGCGCTCGCAAAGACCGTCGCCGGGATCGTTCGATCCACCCCCGGCGCCGTCGACGTGCAGGTCACGCGGGAGGACAATCTGCCGGAACTCCGCGTGAAGATCGACCGCGACAAGGCGGGAACGCTCGGAATCAACGTGGCAAACATCTCGAACACCATAAGCACGTGCATCAACGGGAGCGTCGCCTCGCTGTACACGGACCCTGTCACGGGGAATGAGTACAACATACTCGTGAGGCTCAAGGAGGACTATCGCCAGAGGATTGAAGACCTCAGGAACATTGTCCTTACCTCGGACAACGGCCAGCCCGTCCTTCTGGGAAACGTCGCTACGATTCTCAAGGACAACGTGCCCGTCCAGATCGACAGAAAATACCAGCAGCGGCTCGTCGAGGTGACCGCGAACGTCCAGGGATCGGACCTCGGCACTGTGGCCCAGGCCATACAGCAGAAGATCAATATGCTGACGCTTCCCCCCGGATTCGAAATCCGCCAAAGCGGCAACGTCGCGCAGCAAAACAAGACGTTCCGGGACCTGGGGATGGCGTTCGGGCTTGCGATCATACTTGTCTATGTGGTCATGGCGTCCCAGTTCCAGTCGCTCATCGACCCCCTGATCATCATGTTCACGGTCCCACTCGGCATCGTCGGCGTCTTCTGGGCGCTCTTCCTCACGAGGACGACGCTTTCCGTGACGTCGTTCCAGGGGGTGATCGTGATGGTGGGGATTGTTGTGAGCAACGGGATACTTCTCGTCGACTACACCAACCGCCTCCGGCAGAAAGGTGTCCCACTGGAGGAAGCGGTCGTGAAAGCGGGCCGCACACGGCTCAAGCCGATACTCATGACATCGATTGCGACTGTCCTGGGCTTGATCCCGATGGCGATCGGGTTCGGGGGTGAATCGACGCAGGCCCCTCTTGCGATCGCGGTGATCGGTGGGCTGACGGTCTCCACGGCACTCACGCTCTTCTTCGTGCCGTCCCTCTACGTGGTGTTCGAAAAACGGTTCAAGAGGGAGATGAACGCCCCGGGAGAGGAGGCCTGAATGAATACCCCACGGCTCTTCCTCGCACTGAGCATTCTGGCTCCCGCATTCCCGCCAGCCCTGGCACAGCAGCTCGATACACTCACACTCGAACGCGCGGTCACACTGGCAATCGCCAATCAACCATCACTCCGCGGGTCCGAGGCGGGAGTCCGTGCAGCCGATGCCGGATTCCGGCAGGCCCGGGCAGGCTTCCTCCCGTCTGCCGGATTCAGCGCTTCGGACACGCGCACGGGGGGGACTGTCATACTCAGCCCCGCAATCCCCCCCACGCAGCGGATATACAGCAGCTACTCCGCCGCCCTCCTGGGGAACCTCACGATCTGGGATTTCGGGAAGACAAGCGGCAAAGTTTCTCAGAACAGCTACCTCTATGACGCCGCGCACGGCGACTATGCCTCAGCCATCGAAGTCATCGCGTTGAATACGGAGGTCGCCTACCTTGCGTTTCTGCAGGCGCGCCGCGTGGTGACCGTCGACGAGGAGGCTCTTGCCACGACATCCCACCATCTCATCCAGGCGAGGGCATTTTACACAACAGGGAGGCGACCGCAGCTCGACGTCACGAAAGCAGAGGTGGATTCGTTGAACGCGGAAGTGAACCTGATACAGGCGCGGAACACCTACCGGATCGCCAGGCTTCAACTGGAGAACGCGATGGGAGTCCACCCGGCCGCCGAGTACGCGGTCGTGGACTCGTTCACTGTTCCTGCGACGTCCGCCTCCCTCCAGGAGGCGAGGTCCACGGCTCTCCGGAACCGTCCGGAACTCACTTCTGCGCAAGCGAGGGTCGATGCCGGCAAGGGGGGAGTCACGGCCGCCTGGGGACAACACCTTCCGACGATCGCCGCGTTCGGAGGCTACACATGGAGTGCTTTCGATCTCCCCCTTTTCAGCCACTGGAATGCGGGGCTCTCGTTTACGCTCCCGATATTCCAGGGTTTCGCCCTCGATGCAGGGATCGAGCTGGCCGAGGCGAACAGGGACATGGCGCAATCCAATCTTGACACTCTTACAGAGAGCGTCATGCTGGAAGTCGAGCGGCAGTGGCTCACCGTCAGGGCGGCGGCAGAGCGGGCGGTCGCCACAGCGAAGCTCGTTCAGGAATCGAGAGAAAATCTGAACCTCGTGGAACGCCAGTACGCCGCGGGCGTGGCGACACCGCTGGACGAGTCGGACGCCCGGCTCACACTCTCCAATTCGGAAATCACCGACATACAGGCTCAGTACGACTACCGGACAGCCCTCATACGGCTAAGGCGGGCGATGGGACTGAGCGTGATACCCGGCCCGCCGCCGCGATAGTTCTGAGGAACGGGACGGATCCCCCCCTTTCTGCAACAAACTCCCCTCCCTCCCGTCATTAGTAGTTGTCAACCGATCCCTCCGGAGCCTTGTCTCATTAGATAGAACGACCCACACAGCCAGGTGAAGAGGAACCGGGCACGGGCCGGCAGAGAAATACACAGCGGCCACCCCGATGCTCAAAGTGCCGCCGCGGGGAATACATCCGCCGCCCAGGGGAGAGTTGAAGAGAAACAGGAGATGAGGAATGAAAAACACGGGTGGCTCGGCGTCGCGATCCAGGACGTCACCCCCCGGATTGCACGGGAAAAGGACCTCCATGTGAAATCCGGCGCCCTCGTGAACAGCGTTACCGAGGAGAGCCCCGCCCGGGAGCGGCGTAAACGTACAGGGGGCTCCGGTAATCGCTCCCGGAGCCCCCCCCGCGTTCAGGCGCGGCCCCCGCTACTTCAGCAGCACCATCTTTCTCATCGCCGAGTACGCCGCACCTCCGTCAGGCCCCTTCACCTCGATGCGATAGAAGTAGACGCCGCTTGCCAGCACCCTTCCCGCAGCATCACGACCGTCCCACAGCGTTTCATGTGTCCCCGCGGTCATGGGACCGTTCACCAGAGTCGCAATCTGCTGTCCCAGGAGGTTAAACACGTTCAGCGTCACCGCGCCCGTCTGCGGCAGCGAGAAGCTGATGCGTGTGGACGGGTTGAACGGGTTCGGATAGTTCTGCCCGAGGGCGTACGCCTGCGGGACCGCCTGAGCGCCGGAGACCGACGTCGTTATCCCGAGGGAGAAGTCCTGCGACAGCGCAAATTGCGACGCACCGACGTTGATCATCTGCTCGGCACCGTTGTAGCCCATGATATCGACAGTGAGCGTTACCGGTCCCGCGGGGAGCGCATCCATGACATAGGACCCCGCACCGTCCGTCACCCCGTACCCCAGCGCGGCACCGCCGGCGTCCTGCGCAACCACGTTCACTCCCTCAAGCGGCTGGCCGCCCGATGTGATCCTGCCGGTAAGCGTTGCAACACCGCTGCTGTGTATCTGCACGACACCGATATTGATCCCCGGGACATTGGCCGCGACCGTCACCGTGTCTGCGTTCTTCCACCGGATCACACCGAATGCACCCGCTTTGTAGAAGGCGGACGCATACTTGCCGAACGGCACAGCCAGCACGATGTATTTCCCGGCAAGCAGATGGTCCACAGAGTATTCGCCGAGAGAGTCGGTAAACCCGAACCGGGCCGGCCGGTTCCCGTACAACCGGAGGGGGAACACAATGATCCGGGAGGGGACCCTGATTCCCGCTGAATCCGCCACGACACCGCTGATGCTGTACATATGCGGCGGATGGTAGGGGTTAAGATTGAAATCGATGCCGCTCACGTCTCCATTCAGCGCTATGATCGTCGCCTCGGAGGGCGTGTTTTTGTGGTCATAATACTGCGGGAAGTATCCCCCCTTGGCCGCGAGTGCAATGTAGGAACGCTGCGAAAGCACCATCGCGTCATACGCTCCTGTGGAGTCGGTCAGTCCCTTCCACGCGACCCCCTGTATGCACCCCAGGTTATCCACGACAAGTGTCTCCCCCGGGAGATCCGTGACCGTCTCCCCCGCGGAGGACATCTCATGCATCTCCTGCACTGTTCGCGTAATCGCCACGAGCGCCCCCTTCAGAGGATTTCCCGCCGAGTCACGCACCGTCCCCGCGAGATGCACAAGCGTCGGAAAGACAAACCGGGCGAGCGCGAAGTTGATCGTATCCGTCCCCCCGTCACTCACCTTTACCGGCGTGGCATGAACGGGATCGTACGCATCCTTGTACCACTTGGGCTTATAGACGGGGAACGCCACGGGGGTCATGACGAGCCGCCCCACGAGGAACGGAGGATTGCACAGCACCAGGTACCTTCCCGTGTCAAGCACCGCCGAATACCGACCGAGGCTGTCGGCCCAGGTCTGCGGTATCCAGAGGATCGGTGCGGCCGGCCGGAAGAACATGACCCGTGAATTCGGAATCGGTTTGCCGCTCACGCTGTCGGTCACCGTTCCGGCGATCCTCCCGGTCCTTTCTCCGCCGGAGGGTCCGAGCTGCACCCAGGCGAGGTTGCTCTTCCCGCTTTCCCGACTCGTGGAGTCGGGCATCATCCAGACCCAGGTCACATAGTAGAAATACGTATGCCCCGGAACAACCTGCCTGTCGTTGTATCCGGTCTTTTCGGTCACGTTGAGGACCTTGAAGGAGACCGAATCGTCCACGGACCGATAGACCTTGAAGGCGCCAGGCATCACAGGAGGAAGAATTTTGGCCAGCTGCCAATCCAGATCGATGCCCACCGGAAATTGTGCCGTCGCCTGTGCTGTCAGATTGACGGGCGGGGGGGGCAATTGCGCGAACGCAACGCCGGCCGGTGCAAGAGAGAGCAGAACCGCAAGGAAACAGTAACCCAGTCGCTTCATAGAGAGGTCCTCCTTGAGAAAGGGTGTGGTGATGCCGGGAATTCTCACATGCACCCTGAGAGATCACAACTGACGTGCCAGCGTCTCAGCAACGCCCGTGCAACCCGTAAGTCGTTGAAATACAGCCCTCTATGCGTGCCTGGAACAAAGACCACTCCCTCCAGTGAATAGGGAAAATGCGGGAACAGCAGCGCGAAGCGCGGGAACGATCGAAACCATGCACTTCCCGCACGGTTTCCCGGAAGGGGAGGAAGTCGGGGTGAAGGAGGGCAGAGGGGTGAAGGAACGCAGAATTGATGAATTCCTCTTTTTTGCCTATCTTCCGTATCGTCTTTTCACAGTACGGTGAGTAACGAAGCGGCGACAGCGTGAGACTGTACCAGCTCTTTATCAACGATCAGTTCGTCGACGGGGAGGAGAAGCGGACGTTTACTTCGCTCAACCCGTTCACCGGCGAAACACTTGCCACGTGCGCCCGGGCGGGAGCCGCCGACGCCCGCCTGGCCGTCCGGGCTGCACGTTCCGCATTCGATTCGGGGCCCTGGCCCCGGATGAAGCGGGAGGAGCGCTCCGCGTACCTGAAGAAGCTCTCCGACGCACTCAACGCGAACGCGCCACGGTTTGTCGAACTCGAGGTCGCCGATTCCGGTTCGACGCTCAAGAAGGCGAAAGAGGACATCTACCTGAGCGCCCGGGCGCTCGCGAGCTACGCGAAGTTCGCTCTCCTCGATCTGACGGAACCGCTTGACACGGTTTCACGCCCGGGGATCAGCACGAACATCCTCCTCCGGGAGCCGGTGGGAGTGGTGGCCGCGATCATCCCCTGGAACTTCCCTCTGAAGATGGCGGTATGGAAGCTCGGCCCTGCGCTCGCAGCCGGAAACACGCTGGTCCTCAAGCCCTCGGAGGAGACTCCCGTCACGGCAATGGAACTCGCCCGGCTCATACACGACGCCGGATTTCCGCCGGGCGTTGTAAACGTTATTACGGGATTCGGTGAGGACGCAGGCGCGGAGCTTTGCCGCAACCCGCTCGTCGACAAAGTGGCCTTCACCGGGTCGACGGATGTGGGGAGACAGGTGATGCAGGGTGCGGCCGCGACGCTCAAGAACATCACGCTGGAGTGCGGAGGCAAGTCGGCCAACATCGTGCTTGACGATGCTGACATCGAACTTGCAGTCGACGGGGCCCTGTATGCGGCGTTTTACCACCAGGGCCAGTGTTGCGAGGCGGGGAGCAGGCTCTTCCTCCCCGAACGCATCGCCGATGAATTCGTCGAACGGCTGAGGGGGGGCGCCCGCGCCATGAAGATGGGGGACCCGATGAATGCGCTGACCGATGTCGGGCCTCTCATTTCCCGCCGCCAGCAGGAGTCCGTCCTCGGATACATCGCGCAGGGAAAGAGAGACGGGGGCGTGCTCGCCACGGGAGGAGGCATCCCGAACTAGTCTTCATGCGCGGGCGGGTTCTTCGTGGAACCGACCATCTTCGACAGGGTGGAGAATTCCTGGACGATCGCCAGGGAAGAGATATTCGGGCCCGTCCTTTCCGTTCTGCGGTACAAGGAGACGGACGATGCGGTCCGTATGGCGAACGATTCCGTCTACGGGCTGGGAGGGGGAGTCTGGTCGAAGGATCCGGAACGGGCGATGGGTATCGCCCGTTCGCTCCGCGCCGGCACGATATGGATCAACGAATGGCATCTCCTCAACGAACGTGCTCCCTTCGGCGGGTACAAGCAAAGCGGGATCGGAAGGGAATTCGGGCAGGACGGCCTGAAGGAATACACCGAATCGAAACATATCCACGTTGATCAGGCGGGCTCGCGCGACAAGAAACCCTGGTACGACGTCGTCGTGCCCAGACATTGACCATTCATCATTCATTCACAATCCTGAAAAGGCCAACCCGATGACCACCAATGCCCGTTGTGCGGCGAGCGTGGCTCTCTTGTTCAGCACGTTCTCCCTTCTCCTGTTCATCGCGGGGTGTGGCGGGGAGAAGAAAATGGAGCCCGTGAAACCGGGCGAGATGGACACGTACAGGGACCCCGGGTTCGGGTACTCGATCCAGTATCCCAGGGGATGGATGACGAACGCCGAGGTCGGGCGGGCGGGATTTTACAGCGCACAGGAAGTTGACAAGAAATTTCTCGACCCGACGGGGCAGTTCCCGGACGGTGTTATGATCGGGGTGACCGTCATCCGCTCCTCCAACCCGGATACGGCAAAAAAGATCATCGACGACATGATCAAGAGCGGGTTCACGGTCACCAAGCCGGAGACCCTCTCGGTCGGAGGCAGACCGGGAACCCGGTACGGGTACACCGGCCTCTATACCAAGACCGTCAAGGAGACCGGACAGCACATCTACGTCCCCTTCGACACGGTCCTGTACGACATCCGCTGCGCGGGGTTCGGCGGGTACTTTGACGCATACAGGGAGGTATTCGACGCCTCGTTCGCCACGTTCCAGCTCCCGAAGGCGGCCGTCCCCGGGAAGGACCCGACCCTCCCGTCGGAAACGCTGACGGAGGCCAACGGGAAGGCCTTTTCGCTCCAGTACCCTGACAATTTCAACGGCATCAGCGTCCCCAAGGGGACGAACGACGAGGTGATAGAACTGCGCGGGGTCCGCCAGGATTGCTCCATCCGCGTCGACGTCTTCGGCGCGAAGGGCCTGACGGTGGAGAAGGTCTTTGACCAGAACAAGGGAAAATACAAGGCGACGGCAACGGCCAGGACGACGGTGTCGGGCCTGCCGGCCATGTCGCTGACATATGCCGCCACGCCGAACGTCGAGAGGAGATTCTATTTCATCGTGAAGAACGACAAGGTGTTCCGCGTGACGATGGACTGGTACCGTCCCCAGCGCGAGGAGTACCTCACGGCATACGACAGAACCATCAACTCACTGAAAATCAAATAGACTAGAGCTGGAGGCAGGTCCATGGATCCCAAACTCGTCACCACGGCATTCACGCTTGACGGCTATCGCATCGTCAGGAATCTCGGCGTCGTGCGGGGGATCACCGTGCGGTCCAGGTCGATCATCGGCAATATCGGCGCGGGGATCCAGACGCTGTTCGGAGGGAACATTTCTCTCCTGCAGGAGCTTTGCGAGCGGGCGCGCCAGGAGGCGTTCCTGCTGATGATGCAGCATGCAGCCGAACACGGCGCCAATGCGGTCGTCGGCATGCGCTATGATGCCAACGATGTGATGTCGGGCGTGACCGAAGTGCTGGCGTACGGCACCGCGGTCGTACTAGAAAAGGTTTGACGGAAGGGGATGCCCCCCTTCTCACCGTACTCTTACTCATTCAAAGGTTTCCTATGCGAAGTCTGATCATCTGTTCCGCATTGTGCACGGTTCTCTTTGCCGCTGCACCCGGGGTCTTCAGCCAGCAGCCGATCCCAAGCCCTCGCGACTCCGTGTTTCTCTCGCTTGACACCAACGTCATCAGCGTGAACTACGGACGCCCGTCGATGCGCGGGAGAAAGATCATGGGGGGGCTCGTCCCCTGGAACGAGGTCTGGCGCACGGGCGCCAACCAGGCGACCCACCTGAAGACGTCATTCGACATGACGTTCGGCGGGATCCCCGTAACGCGGGGGACCTACACGCTCTGGACGCTCCCGTCACCGGGGGGCTGGAAGGTCATACTCAACAAGCAGACCGGTCAGTGGGGGACGGTGTATAACGCTTCACAGGATCTCGCCCGGTTTGATGCGACAGTTGAGCAGACATCGTCGGCGTTTGAGACGTTTACAATCGCACTGAAGGCGACAGGAAAGACATCGGGGGTGATGATGCTCATGTGGGAGAACACCTCCGTCTCCGTCCCCTTCCAGAAGAGCGATCATATCCGCCCTCTGAGCGGAGGGGATTCCACGGAACTTACGCTCGGGGGGAAGAAGGCGGCCATCAGGTACAGCCGCCCCTACATGCGCGGACGCGCAATCTGGGGGGTCGTCGTCCCGAACGATTCTGTCTGGCGCACCGGGGCAAACCTCGCCACGTCCCTGACGACCGAAGGGGACGTGACGATCGGCGGAAGCAGCGTCCCCGCCGGGTCATACACGCTCTACTCGATCCCCTCGGCGAATGCGTTGACGCTGATCATCAGCAAGAAGCCCGGTGGGCGCGAGCCGGCCTACGATCCCAAATCCGACATCGCACGGATCATCATGAAGCAGGAGCGGGCCCCCTCCTCCATCGACCCTTTCCGGATCTGGTTCGAACGGGACGGGACATCCGGCGGAACGCTCAATATCGGCTGGGGCGACAGGTTCTTCAGCGCGCACGTAGCGGCAAAATAGAGAGTCTCATCCGGGAGGAGAGCAACAGGGCCCCGCCCGACCGCGGCGCCCTGTTGCATATTCCCCCCCTCTACCGTACATTAATGCACCTCTCTGTTCTTGCGGCGTTTTGCACATTCCCGACCTACTCACTCGATAGCAGTGTATGGATATTCAGGGCAAAACCGTGCTCGTCATAGGCGGATGGGGACTCGTCGGATCGGCGATCTGCCGGCGGTTCATGAACGAGCGTCCGAAACGGATGATCGTCACTTCCCTCACCAGGGCGGAAGCCATGGAAGCGGTGGAGGGCCTGCGCCATGATTATCCGGACGCACGGAGGAATTTCTTTATTCCCTGGTGGGGAAACATATTCGTCCGCGAGCAGTTGAAAGACATGCCGCGCGAAGCCGTCCTGTCGAGCCAAAAATACAGGACGATGATCATCGAAGACATCGTCGAGGAGCTCTCCGGGCCGGTCCTGAATCGGTCGAGCCTGTACCGCCTGATCCAGAAATACAAACCCGATGTCGTCGTCGACTGCGTCAACTCTGCCACGGGGATCGCCTACCAGGACGTATTCCAGGTCGCACGGCAGCTTATCAGGAAGGTGAAGCACGCGCGTTCCTCCCGCAAGGCCCCGCCGGCGACCCTCTTCGACAGCATCGAGCGGCTCCTCTGCACGCTCTACGTCCCACAGCTCATCCGGCACGTCCAGATCATGTACCGGTCAATGCAGTTAGCGGGAACCGGCATCTACGTGAAGATCGGGACGAGCGGAACCGGCGGCATGGGGCTGAACATCCCGTATACGCACAGCGAGGAACGCCCTTCACGTGTGCTCCTTTCGAAGTCCGCGGTCGCCGGCGCGCACACGCTCCTCCTGTTTCTCATGGGCCGGACACCCGACGCACCCATCACGAAGGAAATCAAGCCGACCGCCGCTATCGCCTGGAAGAAGATCGCATACGGCGAAATCACACGGCGTGGAAAACCCATCCAGCTTGTGGATTGCCCTCCTTCCCGGGCGGTCCGCATCGGCAGGGTGCTCCGTCTGCACATACCGGGGGCCGCCACGCCGACCGACCGGACTCTCAAATCCGTGTATATCGATACAGGCGAGAATGGGCTCTTTTCCCGGGGGGAATTCGAGGCGATCTCGACTCCCGGTCAGATGGAATTCGTGACCCCCGAAGAAATCGCCGAGAGCACCATATTCGAAATCAGGGCCGGGAACACCGGCCATGACATCATCAACGCGCTTGACAACGCGACTCTGGCACCGACCTATCGGGCGGGGTTCATGTTCAACAGCGCCATGGACAGCCTCCAGCAGCTCGAGAAGGACCACGGCGTGGACAGCGTCGCGTTCGAGATGCTCGGTCCCCCCCGGCTCTCAAAACTCCTCTATGAGTCGTACCTTCTCAAGCTCTGCTTTGGAGACATCAGGAGCGTCACGCGGTCCGACGCGACGACGATGAGCCGGCGGCTCGCGGACCTCATCGAGAGAGACGACCGGCTCCGATCCCAGATCATATCCATCGGCATCCCGATCCTCCTCCCGGACGGGAAATCCATGCTCCGGGGAGCGTCGATCAAGATCCCCCCGGACCGGGGGGACGCAACGCTCCGGGTGACGCCGAAGGCGATCGACCAGTGGGCGCACGACGGCTGGGTGGATCTGCGGGAGAAGAACATGACCATCTGGCGCAGGCGCCTGATGGATATAAGCGGGATGGTTGAAAACCTTCCTGCAGAAGAGACCAGTTCGCGCGTCATGCACAACCGTGAATACTGGAAAAACCTCGCCGAGATCGATCCGGGAAAGATCTGCGGATGGATCTTCACGTACGAGGAAAAAGGAAGACGAATGAAGGCATAACTCTATGAAACGTATCGGCATACTTACGGGGGGCGGAGACGTCCCCGGTCTCAACCCGTGCATCAAGGCGGTGGTGTTCCGCGCCATCGATGCGGGATATGAAGTCCTCGGCATCCGCCGGGGCTGGGCAGGGCTCCTGAACTACAACACTGCGGACAAAGAGCACTCTTCGGAGTGGGTCATCCCCCTGACGAAGACGAACACCCGCACGATCGACCGTTCGGGGGGAACGTTCCTCCATACTTCCAGGACGAATCCCGGAAAAGTCAAGGCATCCGAGACTCCCGGGTTCCTGCGGGACCCCAAGCACCCGTCGGGAGACGGAAGGCTGGATTTCACACCCCACATACTCCGCGTGCTCAGCGCGCTGAACGTCGATGCCCTGATCACGATCGGGGGGGACGATACGCTCAGCTACTCGGTCCGGCTCCACGAGGAATCCTTCCCCGTGGTCGCCATCCCCAAGACCATGGACAACGACGTGTACGGGACGGATTATTGCATCGGCTTTTCGACGGCGGTGACCCGGAGCGTTGACTTCATCACCAACCTCCGCACTCCGACCGGCTCCCATGAACGGATCGCGATTGTCGAGCTTTTCGGGCGGAACTCAGGGGAGACCTCGCTGATCTCGGCCTACCTTGCGGGGGTGGACAGGGCAATCATCTCCGAGGTCCATTTTGACCCCGAGCGGCTGGCAAAATTCCTCATGGAAGACAAAAAGAACAACCCCAGCAACTACGCGATCATGACAATCTCCGAGGGGGCGCAGCTCGTGGGAGGGAAAATTGTGGAGTACGGCCAAGCGGACGCCTTCGGACACAAGAAGCTCGGCGGGATCGGGGCGATCACCGGCGACGCAATCCAGAAACTGACCGGATCACACGTCATCTACCAGCAGGTCGCGTACCTGATGCGGAGCGGCGAACCGGACGCGCTGGATCGGATGGTGGCGATCAGCTACGCGAGCCTCGCGACGGACCTGGTGTTGAAGGGGGAATTCGGTAAGATGGTTGCGCTGCAGGAGGGGAAATACACGGTCAATCCGATCGAGACCATTTCGCAGGGAAAGAAGGTCGTCGATATCGCAGAGCTGTACGACAGCGAGAACTACAAGCCGAAGGTGGCGGCGCTGCTCGGCAAGCCGATGTTCCTGTATTAGTGGCGCCAAGCTCTGGCGCCAGAAGAGGCGCCACTTCAGTCGGGGAGATGGAATTCCGGATCGCCCGGCCTGATGGCATCATGCATCCGCCGCAACGCGCGGAACGAATCCTGACTCCCGCGCACCGAAGCCGCCCGGTAGTAGAATGCGGCTTCGGCATCCCGGACAGGGAGCCCTGTGCCTGTCTCATAGCAGTAGCCGAGCCCCACCTCTGCGAGCACCGAACCCTCGTCCGCCGCCCGCTTCAGGATCTGCACCGCCTCACCCCTGCCCGAAGTATCGGCCGGCGCGCGGAGCGTCGTCAGTGCAATGCGGACCATCGCGTCCTTGCTCCCGAGTGAGGCAGCCCGGGTCCAGAGTTCGGTCGCCTTTTCCATACTCCGGGGTACCCAGCGTCCCGCGTAGTAGGCAAGTCCCGCTTCGACAAGCGCGGGCGTGTACCCCTTATCCCCCGCCTTCGTCAGAAGCCGGAATGCCTCGTCACCGCTCAGGTACACCTGTGCCTGTGCGAGCACCCCGTCAAATCCGAGCGCGGAAACTCCCGCCCACGCAAACTCCGCCTCCGGCTCCCCCTTCGCCGTCCCGGCTTTGATATGCGGGAGCGTGCTTTTCTGCTCGAGCAGCTTCAGGAGGAGCTCCGGGGCCCGGGGAGAATCGAGCCGTACGGCCCGAACGTAGGCCGCACAGGCCCTGACGGGGTCCTTTGGCACACCGATCCCTTTTTCGTACGAGCGTCCGAGAACCGTCAGCGCCTCGGGGCTCCCCGCATCGCCTGCCTGGATGATCGCGGCGAATGTCGAAGAGTCAACCTGCGTCTCGGTTTCAAGAAGTTTCGAAATGCCGAGCGCTCTCCTGATCGACGGCGAAGCGTTTTGTATCGCCTCTCTCAACAGCAGGCTGTCCCCGGACGCGGCGACGGAATCCTGGGCAAAATCGAGGAACACCAGTCCGGTGTTGGGCGATTTCACCGGAGAAGCCTTCACGCTGTCCTGGCGACCGGGTCCCAGTCCCATCTTCTCCAGGCGGGAAAGTGCCTCCTTCGCCGGCGTGTATCCCGCCTCCGCCGATTTCTTCACCCAGACGTAGGCGGAGTCGAAGTTACGCGGCACAACGAGATCTTCGGTGAGGAACTGCGCCATAGCATACTCCGCTTCCGCCATGTTTTTCAACGCACAGGAGCGGAACAGCCGGTAGGCTTCGAAAGGATCCCACTCCACCCCCCAGCCGTTGTAGCACATGATTGCGAAGTTGAACATCGCGGGGATGTAGGCCTGGTCGGACGCCTTCCGCATCCAGTAGGCCGCCCTGAGCGTGTCAGGAGCCGCACCCCGGCCGAGCAGGTACCGGAGGGAAAGCTCGTGCTGTGCAAGAACGTCCCCGGCGTTCGCCTTGCGGGTGACAATGAACGTCTCCCACATCTGGTACAGAGCGTCCGATTGCACGACGAGCGGGGGCTGCGGCGGCGGGCGGTATTTTTTGAAGACCGGGCTGTCGCTTTTTTCCTGTGCCGCGAGGGGGGAGAGAGACTCGAGGCACAGCGAGAGCAGGATGCCCGCCGCCAGGGCGATGGCACCGGAGCGCGGGGCGATTGCGGAGAATCTCATGCCGGCGGAGGAGGATGACGTCATTCGTACCTGAGGGCCTCGATCGGATCGAGGTTGGATGCCTTCCATGCCGGATAGACGCCGAACACGAACCCCACGACGGAGCAGGAGACGAGCCCGATGGCCACCCAGTCCCAGGGGATCACCGCGGGGGAATCCGTGAGTATGCTGACCACATTCCCCCCCCCAATCCCGGCGAGAACACCCACCGCACCACCGATTTCGCACAGTATCACCGCTTCGATCATGAACTGGCTGAGGATGTCGGATTTCTGCGCCCCGATCGATTTCCGGATCCCGATCTCGCGCGTCCGTTCGGTCACCGAGACGAGCATGATGTTCATGATCCCGATCCCCGCGGCAAGAAGGGCGATGCAGCTCACAAGCAGCACTCCCATTCTGAGATAGAGCGTGAAATCGTTGAACTGTTTGACGAGCGAATCGTTCGAAAAATAGCTGAAATCGTCCTCCTCTCCCGGTTTGACGTTCCGGGCGCTCCGGAGGATCCCGCGGACCTGCTCGATCGCGTCGTCCATCACCTCCTGGTTTGGTGACTTGACCATGATGTGCAGGCTCTGGTTCGACCTGCCGTACTTCTGGAAGTAGGTTGTGAGGGGTATGACGACGAAGTTATCCTGGTTCCCCCCGAGCGATGTCCCTTTTTTTGCGTACACACCGATGACCTGGAACACCCCCCCGTCCACCCGCACGGTCTCCCCCACCGGATCCACGTACGGAGGGAAGAGCTTCTCGGCCACCGCCGCCCCCAGGTCGATCACCGGCCTCCCCATATCGATATCCTGCGCGGTGAGGCCGCGGCCCGAGGCCACCGTCCAGTCATTGGTTTCCTGCCCCTCGATTGTCTCACCGTAGACGCCGACGTTCGGATTGGTCTTCTTCCCGGCCCAGAAAACGATCTTCCCCCAATCGGATCCCTCGATCCCGACGGAAGCGGCAAGCGAAGCCTTGTCACGCACCTGGATCGCCTCCTCGTACGTAATATTCTTCCTGTTCCGCATCTTCCTCCTCTGCTCCGGGGTGGTGTTGAAATCCACGCTGAATTTCTGGACCTGAAACGTGTTCGCGCCGAGCTGGGTCATCCCCTGCTCGATGCTGTTCTGGAGGACGCTAAGGGCGGTCATGACCGAGATGATGGAGAAAATACCGACGACGATCCCGAGCATGGTGAGGATGGAGCGGAGCTTGCCGGAACGTATTGCCGCAAGCGCCATGAGGAGGCTTTCTTTGAAATTGGCGAAGTTCAGGAAATGCGTCGTCATAAGATTCGGGTCACGGGTGATCAAAAGGACAGGATGAAATGTACCACATTCAGGCGGGAAATTCAACGGCGCTTGCGGCGCCACCGGAGGCGCCACCACCAGAACTTTATTCGAAGCGGAGGGCTTCGATCGGATCGAGGTTGGAGGCCTTCCATGCGGGATACACGCCGAAGACGAACCCGACCACCGAGCAGACAAGAATGCCGATCCCCACCCATTCCCACGGTATGATCGCAGGGACTTCCATAAGCAACCCGACGACGTTCCCCCCGATCACGCCGAGGACAATGCCGATAACCCCGCCGATTTCGCAAAGGATGACCGCCTCGATCATAAACTGCGTCAGTATGTCCATCTTCTGTGCCCCGATGGACTTGCGGACGCCGATCTCCTTTGTCCGCTCGGTGACGGAGACAAGCATGATGTTCATGATGCCGACGCCCGCGGCGATCAGTGAGATCGAGCTGATGAGCAAGACGCCGAGCCGGAGGTAGAGCGTGAGGTCGTTGAACTCTTTGATGAGCGAGTCGTTCGAGAACCAGCTGAAGTCATCCTCCGCTCCGGGCGTGACGTGGCGGGCGGCCCGGAGGATCATGCGTGATTGTTCGATGGCATCGTCCACGACGTCCCGGTTCATGGCTTTCACCATGATGTGGATGTCGCGCCCCTCCTTACCGTACCTGGCGAAGAACGTCGTTATGGGCGTGCAGACGAAATTGTCCTGGTTTCCGCCGAGCGCCCCCCCCTTCTTCTGGAAGACGCCGACAACCTGATAGATCGCCCCGTCGACCCGAATCGACTGCCCGACCGGGTCCACGTAGGGGGGAAAAAGCTTCTCCACGACGGGCTTCCCCAGGACCGCCACCATCCGGGCCTGGCCCAGGTCCGCGTCCGAGAAACTTCGGCCGCTCTCGATCACCCAGTCGTTGGTGATGACGCCTTCGGGATTCTCGCCGCAGATCTGGATATTCGGGTTCGTCTTCTGTCCCTGCCAGAACACCACCCGCCCGAACTGCCAGCCCTCGATGCCGACTTCCTCTGCGAGCGTCGCCTTCTCCTTGACCTGGAGCGCCTGCTCGTAGGTGATGTCCTTCCGGTTCCGGAAGCGCCCCCGGTGGTCGTCGCCGAATGACTGGGGGTATTTCTGGATCTGGAACGTATTGGCGCCGAGCTGCGTGATCCCCTCCTCGATGCTGTTCCGCAGGACACCCAGCGCCGTCATCACCGAGATGATGGAAAAGACGCCGACCGCCACGCCGAGGAGTGTGAGCACGGAGCGGAGCTTGCTCCCCCGTATTGCAGCGAGGGCCATCAGCAGGCTCTCGCGGAAGCTGTCCCACTGCAGCACAAGTCTACTCATATCTGAGCGCCTCCACGGGGTCCATTTTCGCCGCCCTGTAGGCGGGGAGGAACCCGGAGATAAGGCCCACAACCAGCGAGATGCCGATCGATATAAACACCACCGAGACCGGCATCGCCGTGGGGAGGAACTTGTCGATGATCAGGCTGAGCGGGAAGGCGATAGCGAGCCCGATGATCCCCCCCATCAGGCAGAGGGCCGCGGCCTCGGAAAGGAACTGAATGAGGATCGTCCTCCGCTTCGCGCCGATGGCCTTCCGGATCCCTATCTCCCGGGTCCGCTCCGTCACCGAGACGAACATGATGTTCATGATGCCGATCCCCCCGACAAAGAGGGAGAGGCCCGTGATGAACAGCCCGATCGAGGCGATGACAAGACTAATCGGCGCAAATGTCTGTGTCAGAATCTCCTGCTGGTTGATGTTGAAATCGTTCGCTTTCCCGGGGGCGAGCCCGCGTATCGACCGCATGATCCCTTCGAGCTCGAGCTTTGCATCATCGAGCTGCTTCAGGTCCGCGACCTTCACCTGTATCGTGACGTCGCGCCTGCCGCCGAACTGGTTCTCAAACGAATTGAGGGGGACAAAGACCCGCGTGTCCGCTGTGAACTGGCCGAAGATCCCCCCCTGCTTCTCCATCGTCCCGATGATCGTATAGGGGAACCCCGACACCCGGATGGTTTTCCCGATGGGATCGCCGCGCGGGAACAGGTTTTCGACGACCGTCGCTCCGACGACACAGACCGGGCGTCCCCCCGCCGATTCGTCGGCGGTAAAGAACCTGCCGTCCCCCAGCGTCACTCCCGCGGTAGCGAGGTACTGGGAAGTGGTCCCGCTGATAAACCCCCCCTCCATGCTGTTGTCAGCGTACGTCACGCGCCGTCCCGTCGCGACGACGGGGGCCACCGCAGCGGCGAACAGCGACTGCCGTTCGATCCTCGCTGCGTACGATACCTGAAGCATGCGCCGGTTGCGGATCGTGGACCAGTCATCGTTGGACACCCAGGGGAATTTCTGGATGTACAGCACATCCGTCCCGAACGCCTCGGCGCTCTTCTCGAAGGCGCGGTTCACGCCTTCGATGGCGGTCGCCATGAGCGTCACGGACACGATGCCGATGATGATGCCGAGCGTGGTGAGGACGGAACGCATCTTGTTCGCCCGGATCGCCCGGAACGAAATCGCCAGGCCTTCCTTGAGCTCCGTGAAAAAGTATCCCATGCCCCTCCCTCCCTCAGGATGCCTTTGCCGCAGTGTAGGTGCGCCGTTTGGTCACCGGTTCGTCGCTCTCGATATGGCCATCGCGCAAGCGTATCGTCCTGTGCGCATGTTCAGCGATGTCCGGCTCGTGCGTGACGAGTATGATCGTGTTCCCCTGGCTGTGCAGTTCCTGGAAGAGCATCATGATCTCTTCGCCGGTCTTGGAATCAAGGTTCCCCGTCGGCTCATCGGCGAGTATGATCGAGGGTTTCGTCACAAGGGCCCGCGCGACGGCCACGCGCTGCCGCTGGCCACCCGAGAGCTCGTTCGGTTTGTGATGGATCCGGTCCCCCAGCTGGACGTGCTGGAGCGTCTCGGTGGCGCGCCGCTTCCGCTCCGCGGATGGGACGCCGGCGTAAATCAGCGGCAGCTCCACATTGTGCAGGGAATCGGACCGGGCCAGGAGGTTAAACGTCTGGAAGACAAACCCGATCTCCCTGTTCCGGATCTTCGCGAGCTCGTTGTCGTTCATTTCGCTCACATTGAGGCCGTTAAACAGGTACTGGCCGGAGGTCGGTGTGTCCAGGCACCCGATGATGTTCATCAGTGTGGATTTGCCGGATCCCGAGGGCCCCATGATCGCCACGTATTCGTTCCTGGCGATGTTGACCGTTACGTCGCGGAGCGCCAGGACCTGTTCCGCGCCACCCATGTCGTATGTCTTGACGATGTTCTTGAACTCGATGATGTTTTCCATCGTTCCGTCCCTCGTTGCGATGAGTGTGCCTGTCAGGATGCTTTCTCCGGTGCCCCGGTGCCCGGCTTGTGCGCTTCTTCGATTCTCACCTTGGCGCCGTCCTCCAGCTCCCTGTTGATTGCCTTGTAGCTCCCGGACACGACCTGCGCCCCCTCGGAGACCCCTTCGGTGATCTCCACGTACTGGTCGCTTGCGATCCCCCGTTTCACCGTGACCGCTTTTGCCACGCCGTTCTCCACGACGAACACGATCTCTTTCGGCTTGTTCTCGTTCTTGGTTTTTTGCGACTGTCCCGCCGTCATCACCATGCCGCTCTGCCCGTCAGTCGGCGCCTGCTTGACATCCATCTTGGGCGCACGGGTCGTCACGCACTGAATGGGGACCGAGAGAACGTTTTGCTTCGTCATCGTCTCGACATCGGCGGTCATGGACATCCCCGGCCTGAGCGTCACGCCGGGATCAACAATGCGCATCTTCACGGTGAAGTTTGTCACTTCCTCCTGCGTTCCGAGGTTTTTCGATGTCCCGGTGTTCGCGATCTCGTACACCACCGCATTCACTTTCCTGTCCGGGAAGGCGTCAATGGAAATGCGCGCCGTATCCCCCACGTGGACGAGGATGACATCGTTCTCACTGACGTCGACCTGCGCTTCCATCTTCGACAGGTCCGCCACGGTCATAACATTTGTCCCCTGGAATTGCTGCGTCCCGAGGACCCGCTCACCAAGCTGGTTATTCAACTGGCTGATCGTCCCGTCCATCGGAGAGGTGATCGTGGTTTTCCTCAGGCTCTCCTCCGCCTGGTTCAGGGATGCCTCGGCCTGTGCGTACTGGGCTCTTGCGCCATCGTAGGCCGAACGGGCCTGGTCGAAGTCCGACTGCGCGATCAGGCTTTTTGCCATCAGCCCCTGTGCGCGCTTGTAGTCCGCCTCCGCCTTCACGAGCGCCGACTTCACCTGCTGAAGCCCGGCCTTGAACTGATCCCTCTGCGCGACATAGATGTCCGGCTTGATCTTCAGGAGGATGTCACCTTTCTTCACCCTGTAACCCTCTTTCACCGGCAGGAGAACGATCTCTCCGCTCACCTCGGGGGAAATCTGAGCGTGCACCTCCGGCTGTATCTTGCCTGTGGCCGTCACCACTTGGGTCAGTGTCCGCGTGCTCACCTTTTCCACGTTGACCGCGAGGATCGGCTCCTTTTTGCTGCCGAGGAACGCGATCAGGACAAGTGCAACGACGACCAGCCCGATGATCGAGAAGATGATCAGCTTCTTCCGCGATTTTTTCCCGTTTGATGCCATGCTCAATGCTCCTTATGTGAGAGTGCGCGGCGGATGTGCGTTCAGTACGCACGTTCACCGATACTGTACTCGACGTTCTTCTTGGCGGTGATGTAGTTATAGACCGAATTCACGAGGTTCACCTGGGCCTGGACGAGTGCGGCGTTGGCGGTGAGAAGATCGAGCAGCGTCCCTGCTCCGAGATTATACTTTTCCTCCGCAATCTTCCTGTCCTCCGTCGCGGAGGTGACCCCTTTCTGGCTGACCTCGTACTGTTTGCGGGCCGCCTCAAAATCAAGAAGTGCCTTCTTGAGCTGTGCATAGACGTCGCGCTCGGCCTGAACGACGCCGATCTCCGCTATGCGCCGGTTCGCCACTGCGGACTGCACATTGGCATTGGTAGCAAACCCGTCAAACAACGTCCAGGAAATCCTGAGTCCCCAGTTGATCGTCTTGGTGTCCGAGAGATTGCTGAGAGCATCGGCCGTCCCGAGCGAGTACCCTGCCGAGGCATTGACGGCCGGGAAGTACGTGCTCTTGGCAGAAGTCACGCCGGAAACCGCGGCATTGTATGTCTCGACCGCGCTCTTGTAATCCGGGCGTGCGGCGAGCGACCGCTGTTCGAGGTCTTTGAAGCTTCCGTACAGCGAGGCCGTCGAATCCAGCTGACCAGCGCTGATCTCCAGCGAGATCGACGGGTCATTGAACGTGTACTCGGCTCCGACGTCGAGGCCGATCAGGTCGACAAGGTCGGCCTTGGATTTGTCATATGTCGCCTGCGCCTGGATGAGCGCAAACTCGTCAGCCGCGACGATCGACTGTTGCCTGTAGACATCCGCCCGGGCCGACGCACCCACCCGGGCGGACTCCGTGATCCGTTCGAGCTGCTTGTTGTCACGCTTCAGGTTTTCGTCCGCCACCTTCACGAGTTCATTGTTCCGGAGAATGTTCAGGTACGCGCTCTCCGTCTGGAAGACAATCGACTGCCGGGTCCGGACAGCAGTCTGTTCCGCGGAAACGGACCGTGAGGCCGCCTGGCCTACCAGTCCCTGGCGGTTGAACCCGTCGAAAAGCGTCAAGTTTGCACTGAGCCCGCTCCCAAACTGGTTGATCGTGTTCTTGCTGGGGGGGATGATGAATGTCCCTCCTCCCAGGTTCGTCGTGGTACTGAAGGCCTTGTCCGTCGAATAGCGGTTCCACGAACCCGATGCAGAAAGGAAGGGGAGATATCCGCCATATGCGGCTGTAACAGCCGCCTGTGCTGAACCGATGCTGGCATCAGCCTGTACGACGCTCAGGTTGTGCTGAAGAGCGACCTGCGTTGCCTGATCGAGCGTCAGGTTGTTCGATTGACCGTAAAGGAACTGACCGCAAAGTGCCGCTGCGGTCAATATGACTGCCTTGAAGAATCGCATAAAATGCTCCTGGGATGGCGGTTGCTGACGGTACTTCTTTAACGGTGGGTTCAAGTGAATGTTTCAGAAAAAAGTGTCACAAACGGCTCTCCTGAGCCAGTATTCCATCTTTTATTGACTGGAGGTACGCAAGTGCGGCGTCATGCTCGTTCGGAATCCTCCCGTCCAGGATTGCCTCCTCGATGGCCTTTTTCAGCATCCCGACAGTCTTCCCCGGTTGAAGGGCGCAGACGGTCATGATCTCATCCCCCCTGACGGGGGGCTGCCAGTTCCGGAGCCGGTCCCTCTCTTCCACCTCCACGATCTTCCGCGTGACGATCTCGTAGTTTTCCCTGTACCGTGCGACAAGCGCGGGGTTTTTCGAGGTGATATCCGCCCGGCAGAGTATCATCAGATCGTCGATGTCATTGCCGGTCTCGAAAACCAGCCTGCGCACGGCAGAGTCCGTGACGCCGTTGTCGACCAGGGCCATCGGGCGCAGGTGAAGGCGCACGAGCTTTTCCACATACGGGAGGTGCTCGTGGGGGAGCTTCAGCTTCTGGAATATCTTCTTCATCATGCGCGCGCCGATTTCCTCGTGGCCGTGGAACGTCCACCCGGTCCCTTCCTTGAACGCCTTGGTCCTGGGTTTGGCGATATCGTGGACGAGCGCCGCGAAGCGGAGCCAGAGGTTGCCGGATGCGAGGGCCACATTGTCGACCACCACGCACGTGTGGAGGAACACATCTTTGTGATGGTGGTCCCTCCGCTGATCCACTCCCGACATCAGCGCGATCTCGGGGAAAACGCGCTGGAGCAGCCCCGTGTCGAACATCAACCGGAGCCCCACCGAGGGAGCCGCCGTCGCGAGGATTTTCAGGAACTCTTCGGTGATTCTCTCGCCTGCAACGATGGAGAGGCGGTCGCCCATGCCGGCAATCGCCTCCAGGACCTGAGGGACTATCGAGAAATTCAACTGCGAGGCAAAGCGGACCGCCCGCATCATCCTCAAGGGGTCGTCGTCAAATGTCTTCTCCGGGTCGAGAGGAGTGCGGAGGATCCGGCTCTTCAAATCCTCCCTTCCGTTGAACGGGTCATGCAGGAGTCCGACGGTTTCCCGGTTCAGTGAGACCGCCATCGCATTCACCGTGAAATCCCTCCGCAGGAGATCCTCGGCGAGCGTTGCGGGAGCGACCGAGGGATTCCGCGAAGACGGATTGTACCGCTCCGTGCGGGCACCCACAAATTCCACGGTCCCTTTCTCTGAAGGTATCCGCGCGGTGCCGAACCGCTCAAATGCCACGACGTTCCCGGCGCCGATCTCCCGGGCCACCGTCCGCGCGAAGCCGATACCGTCCCCCATGACCAGAATGTCTATGTCCCGGTCTGCCTTCCCGAGAAGAACGTCACGCACGTATCCACCCACGACATACACGTCAATCCCGGACCGGTCGGCGATCCCCCCGATGGCGCCGAGCAAGGGATGCGCGACGGCAATATGGTCTCCGCGCGCTTCCATCACATCGCGAAGGACTGCTGGCTGATCTTTTCCATGATGGCGTTTGCGACCTCGAGAGCCCGCTTGCCGTCCTCGCCGTTCACGACCGGGCGCGTGCCCGCGGCGATCGCAGAGGCGAACAGCGCCAGCTCGTGCCGCAGAGCGTTCACCTCCTTCACTTCGGGAAGCTCGTACACAATTTTGCGCCTATGTTTCCCCGAGCCGATCTCGCCGAGCATCATTGTCCCCTTCACGTCCGGCTCGTCTTCGCCGACGAGACGGAACACTTCCGCAGTCCCCTCAGAAAAATCGATTGAGATATATCCGCTTTTCTGGAAGAGTCGCATTTTCCGCATCTTCCGCTGGGAGATCCGGCTCGCTGTCACGTTCGCCACGCACCCGTTCTCGAACTGGAGCCGTGCATTGGCGATGTCGACGCTGTCCGACACCACCGCAACGCCGCTCGCCTCCACCGCCTGGACGGGCGAATGCACGAAAGAGAGGATCAGGTCTATGTCGTGTATCATCAGGTCGAGGACGACCCCGACATCCGTTCCCCGGGGATTGAACTGGGCGAGCCGATGCGATTCGACGAACATGGGTGCGATCCGGTATTTCTCAAGTGCGAGGATCGCGGGGTTGAACCGCTCGATGTGGCCCACCTGGATGAGGAGCCCCCGTCCGGACGCGACGCTGCACAGCTGTTCCGCCTCCGCGACGGTCTCCGTGATCGGCTTCTCCACAAAGACGTGCTTCCCGCGCCCGAGGGCCTTCAGCGCCACGGCGAAATGCGCGTTGGTGCTCGTGGCGACGGTGACGGCGTCCACGGAATCCAGCAATTCATCAAGGCTATCCGGAGCTGCCGTGCCGTACTGGCCGGCGACGCTCTTCGCACGGTCCGTGTCGGCGTCAAAAACGCCCGAAAGGTGCACGCCCGGAATATCCGCGAGCATTTTCGCATGCAACGATCCGAGGTGTCCTACGCCGATGACGCCGATCCGCAAGGGGTCCACAGATGCTCCTGAGAGGTTAATTGTTCTGTCGTCGGGCACCGTCCGGCACGTAACGGACGTCCCTTTTCAACCAGGAGAGAAAGCCCCCGACCTCCTCGAAGACGACATCGGCCCCCGCGCCCGCCACGCGTTCCCTGTCGTAGGAGTCCCACAGGACGGCAACCGATGTCGCGCCCGCACCCCGTGAGGCCGTGATGTCCCCCATGGCATCGCCCACCATAAGCACCTCTGCGGGAGCGAGCGAGAAGGCCTCGATGAATTTGCGAATCCCCTCGGGGTCGGGCTTGTGCCGGATGACGTCGTTCCCCGAGACGATCAAGTCGAAGTATCCCGCGATCCCGAGGACTTCGAGCGTGATCATTGCCGTCCGTCTCCCTTTTCCCGTGAAGACTCCGAGCGGGATCCCCGTCGTCTTCAGGAACGCCAGGACCTCGTCCATCCCCTCGTGGAGCCCAGCCATGGCGTGATGGTGACGGCTGTAGAAATCGCAGAGATCGTCCATGGCGGCATCGAGGCGCTCCTCCCCGACGATCGATATGAGGGCCCCCTCCTCGGGGGGGCCGAAGAGGGCGATGATTTCCCGGGGTCCGTATGTCCGCCCGCAGTACTTGGCAGTGATGAAGTTGAACGTAGCAAATATGAGCTCGTTCGTCCTCGTGAGCGTCCCATCGATGTCGAAGAGGACGCCTGCGACACTCAGGCGTCCGTCACGGGAAGGTCCGGTGCGTTCGTGCATGTCCATAGCTTCCAAATATACCGATCTGCCGGGCGAATTTCAATGAACGGTCTCTGCCTTGCAATTCGAGGCGCATTGTGATAAATTATGCGCATGCAAGAGGCGCATCTCGCACGACAGGTCATTCTCAAGAACAAGGAGGAACGGCGCATCGTCGCCGGTCACCCCTGGGCATTCAGCAACGAAATCCGCGAAACCAGGGGAAGCCCCGCCGTCGGCGACGTAGTCGAGCTCGTGGCGGCGAGCGGGCTTTCGCTCGGGATCGGCCTGTACAACCCCCACTCGTTGATCGCTTTCCGGCTTCTCTCCAGTACGATCGTCGAGATCGACCGGGACTTTTTCTCTGCGCGAATCGCATCGGCCCGGGATCTCCGCGAGCGGCTGTACCCGGGTGAAACCGCCTACCGCCTCGTCCACGGTGAGGGGGACTTCCTCACGGGGCTCGTTATAGACAGGTTCAACGATCAGTTCGCGGTCCAGACCTTTTCCTTCGGGATGGAACAGCGCCTCCCGCTCATCTGCGAGGTTCTGAACGACCTGTTCCACCCCTCCTCTATCGTCGCCCGGAATGAATCCCCCCTCCGGGCGCTCGAGAACCTTCCGATGCAGCGCGCTGTTCTCTCCGGAGAGCCCTCTCCCACACTGATCATCGAGCGCGGGTTGCGGTATACCGTTGATCTCAGGGACGGACAGAAAACGGGCTTTTACCTGGACCAGAGGGAGAACCGGGGGTTACTCGAACGGTTCAGCAAGGGGGCGGACGTCCTGGACGCCTTTTGCAACGACGGTGGATTTGCCCTCTCCGCGAGCCGCGGAGGGGCCAAATCCGTCCTTGGGATCGACATTTCCGCCGACGCCATCGCCCGCGCGCGGGCCAATGCGCTTCTGAATGGGATCGAGAACGTCTGTTTCGATGAGGGGGATGTGTTCAAGAAATTGGCGCAGCTTGGCGAAGCCGGCCGGAAGTTCGACATGGTGGTGCTTGATCCGCCGTCGTTCACCAGGAGCAGGAAAAATGTCCAGGCGGCGAAGAAAGGGTACCGGACGCTTCACCTGGCGACTTTCCCCCTTATCCCGGAGGGGGGAATGCTCATGACCGCCTCCTGCTCCCATCACATCCTCCCGGAGGTTTTCCAGGAAATCGTTGACGACGCCGCCCGCCGGGCCGGGCGGCGGCTGCAGCTTCTTGAATGGCGGGGCGCGGCACCTGACCATCCTGTACTCCCCGCGGTTCCGGAAACGCGTTACCTCAAGCTGGGCGTCTACCGTGTTCTCTGATCAAAAGACCAATGTCGCGAGGAGGGACGTTACCATGCACAGGAGCCAACTGCCGATGCACGTTCTGACCTTCGTCGTCCTGGCTATCGCACCGCTGGCATCCGCGCAGCCCCGTTCGTACCCGGGACAACCTGACAGCTCAACGCGCGGCACGACGACCACGTCGTACGATCAGGGAGAGTACCCCAACACCTGGGGGGTGGACGTGATGATCTCCACCAACGGGTTCGGACTCGGGACATTCTACAGGCGGGAATTCACTCCCGATGTGTTCGGGTTCATCAGCTTTTCGATCTCCGAAGCCAAAGACTCCCGGGAGATCGAACAGTATGACATTTACGGCAACTCCACGGTTCCGGGAAAGCTGAACCGGTTCATGGTCTTCCCCCTCATGTTCGGCGTCCAGTACAGGCTCTTCCGGGAAGATATCGTCGAGACTTTCCGCCCGTACGTGAACGCGGCGGTCGGACCCACGCTGATCTACATGAGCCCCTTTGTCGATCTGGTGCCGCAGGCGGACGGATCACTGCTAGTTAACCAGGTGGAGTTTTTCAAGAGCTTCAGCCGCGGGACACCGCACTACACGGCATCGGCATACATCGGGTTCGGCGCGAATTTCGGGGGGGAGAAATCGGGGATGTTCGGCGTGAACTTCCGGTATTACTTCACCTACCTGGTGGGGGACGGACTCCCGTCGCTGTATGACACCAACACCGGTCTGCTTGCAGCGCGGAAAAAGGATTTCGGGGGGTTTTTCATCACACTGAATGTCGGCCTCGGGTATTAATGGCGAAAGGCACTGGCACACGCTCCGGAAATCCCCTTCATCCGCAGCAGTTACCAATGCCTTTCTTTGTAACGGCGTGAACAACCTACGAAGAGGCCGGTTCCCCGCCCGTGATGTGTGTCACGATTTCAGATAGGCCCTGAGATATTTCCCCGTGTGAGATGCCGGATTCGCGGCAATTTCCTCCGGCGTCCCCGCCGCGACGACGCTCCCCCCCCCTTCCCCCGCCTCCGGGCCGAGATCGATGACGTAATCGGCGCACTTGATCACATCGAGATTGTGTTCGATGATGACGACCGAGTTCCCGGCTTCTATGAGAGCGTTGAAGCACCGGAGCAGCCTTGCGATGTCGTCGAAGTGGAGTCCTGTCGTGGGCTCGTCGAATATGAACAGGACGTGCTTGTCGGAGGAGGGCATGACGAGGTGCGCCGCCAGCTTGATGCGCTGGGCTTCCCCGCCGGAGAGGGATGTCGCCGGCTGGCCGAGCCGGATGTAGCCGAGGCCGACCTCATCCAGCACGCTTAAACGGTGAGCCACTTTCCTTCCCGGACCATCCTGCCCGAAAAATGCGATCGCCTCCGTCACGGTCAGGCCGAGGACCTCATCGATGCTTTTTCCCCGGTAGCGGACGTCGAGGATTTCCTTCTTGTACCTTTTCCCCTTGCACACGTCACAGGGAAGAAACAGGTCGGCAAGAAACTGCATTTCCACCTTGAGAACTCCGTCACCCTCGCATTCATCGCATCTCCCGCCCGGCACGTTGAACGAGAACATACCCGGGGTGTACCCATGGATCTTCGCAGATTGCGTCGCGGCAAAAAGGGCCCTGATCTGGTCAAAGACCTGTATGTACGTGACAGGGTTTGACCGGGGCGTCCTTCCGATCGGAGACTGATCCACAAGCTCCACCCCGCTGATCTGCTCCCCCCCGGCGATCGACCGGTATGCTCCCTGCGGGGCCCCCGGCGCACGTTTCAATCCCTGATACAGCACTTCATGGACAAGCGTGCTCTTCCCGCTCCCGCTGACCCCGGTGACACACACGAGCATGCTCAGCGGGATACTGACATCGATCCCTTTCAGATTGTGCCGGGCCGCCCCTGTGATGCGGATCTCCCGCCCGGAGGGGACGCGCCGGGATCCGGGGATCGGGATGCGCGATTTCCCGCCCAGGTAGGACCCGGTGAGGGATCGTCCGTCCCGCATGATCTCCTGGAGCGTGCCGGCGGCGACCACCTCCCCGCCCCGTTCGCCCGCACGCGGACCCATGTCCACGATCATGTCGGCCGACCGCATCATATCGGCGTCATGCTCCACCACAATCACCGTGTTCCCCGCGTCTTTGAGTGCCCGGAGGATCCGGATGAGCCGGCCGTTGTCCCTGGGATGGAGCCCGATGCTGGGTTCGTCCAGGACGTAGACTGCACCGACGAGGGAGGAACCGAGCGATGTCGCAAGATTGATACGCTGCGATTCACCTCCCGAGAGCGTGCTTGACAGTCGATCCAGCGTCAGATAGCCGATCCCCACGTCATCCAGGTACGCGATGCGCCGCTTCAGTTCATCCATGATCCGGCGCGCGATGGCGGACTCCTCGGCCGACAGCTTCAGCGAAGCGAGGAATTGCCTGACGTCCGTGATGGTCATGGCGACGACTGCGGCGATCCCCTTGTCTCCGACGCGGACCGCAAGCGCCTCCGGCCGGAGCCGGGCACCCCCGCACGCGGGACACGTCGTGTACCCCCGGTACCTGCTCAGGAGCACGCGGTAGTAAATCTTATAGGCTTTCTTCTCGATTATCCGGAAGAACTGATTCAGGCCTTCAAAATCCCCGTTTCCCTCCCGGATCAACCGGAGCTCCCGCTCGTTCATCTCTGCAAACGGGACATCAAGCCTGATGTCGGCCTTCCCGGAAGACCGCACAAGGGCCCGGAGCCAGTCTTTATATTTCGGCGTTGACCAGGGCTGAATTGCCCCCTGGCGGATCGTCTTCCGTTTGTCAGGAACCACGAGGTCCATATCGATCCCCACGGCCCGCCCGAACCCCTGGCATTCCGGGCAGGCCCCGAACGGGTTGTTGAATGAAAAAAGGCGGGGGTCGGGTTCCTCGTAGTCGATGTGGCAATCGGGGCATGCGAAATTCTGGTTGAACCGAAGCGGGGCGCCGTCCCCCGTCACGATCAGGGACGCCCGCCCGTTACCGGAAGCAAACGCGGATTCGACGGAATCGGCGAGGCGTTCGTTCCGCTCATCATTCCTGAAGACCAGGCGGTCAACGAGCACCTGGATCCCGGCGGCCGGCATCTTCGCGGGTCCCCCGGATTCATTCAGATCGATGATTTCCTCCCCCACGACCACCCTGAAGTACCCTTCCCTCTTTATGTTCTGCAGGGATTCCGCGACCGGCTCGCGCGGATGCGTCGGGAGGGGGAACGTGACAAGGATTTTCAATTCCGTCCCGGCCCCCGAGAGCCGTTCACGGAGGGCGGATTCGACGGTTGCCACAGAATCGCGCGTGATCATGCGCCCGCACTTCCGGCAGAATGTGCGGCCCGCGCGCGCGAAGAGAAGTCTGAGATAATCGTACACTTCCGTCGTCGTCCCGACGGTGGACCTGGGATTGCGGGTGTTTGTCTTCTGCTCGATCGCCATCGCCGGACCGATACCCTGTATCAGGTCGACATCCGGCTTGTCCATCCGTTCGAGAAATTGCCGGGCGTAGGACGAGAGGCTCTCCACATATCGTCTCTGTCCTTCCGCGTAGATCGTATCAAAGGCGAGACTCGATTTGCCGGAGCCACTGACTCCCGTGACGACGATAAGCCTCTCCCGCGGGAGATCGAGGCTGACGTTCTTGAGATTGTGAACCCGCGCGCCGCGGATCCTGATGAAGTTTTCCATATCCCTGGGCTGTGAACCACGGCAACTCCGACGTGCCCCCGTCCGGGGGTGGCACGCCGTGAACTCTAAGCTACGGCAGGAGGTGCGGAAAATCAACTCTAGGGACTGCCGCGGTGAACCAGTTCCATCGCTCCTTCATCGTAGCGGACATGAAAAACCCGCGCAGCGGGAACGGTGACGATGTTTGATCCGACCGGGTATTTCCAGGGATCATCCGGAGGAAGTGCCACGCGATAGACTCCGCTGCTGTCAGGAGGATTAGGAACGATACCGGTCACACGGAGAGTTGAATCCCTGTACCATACCTGTGGCCCGAAACGGTCCCCGAAGGTACCCGTATCCACCCCCTCCATGATAATGACCGAGCGCAGGGGAACCGACGGGATCAACGCCAGGAGAGGCTTCCAGACCGCGAGCACCACAGAGGCCTTTCGTATCAGATGATTGTCCCCCTCCCGGCCGGACGAATGTATCCCCTCCCGGGCACCCAGCGAAATCCGTCGTTGGATGAACAAGGTCCCGTCAATGACATTTGCAGCTGCAAGGACGGCCGATGCCATAGCCAGATACCTTGCACCACGCCCGAACGGATGAAACACTGCTTTCACAACGACCATCGCGCCGATGGCACAAGGAGGGAGGACGACTACGAGATAGTATCGGAGTATCTGGTTTTGCAGCGCAACGGGAGGGAGCAGGAGCAGCAGACCCCACGCTCCCAGGAAGAGGATCAACCGGAACGGGCCGCGAACATCAGTGCCGTTTTTCTGCAATTGCATGGCGACAGGAATATACACGGCGACAAGCACCGCCGACGCAAGGGTGAGAAACACAAGCGAGCTGCTCCCCGAAAATACGATGTTCTTTGTCGGCGTAAGGGCCTGCAGCACCCACTGCGCGAAGAGCTGAACATGATCAGCGACGTTCCCCCCGAAGAGGCGCGCCGCATACGGATGTTCAGGAGAAAACCCGAACAGCGAGACCCCCACCGCCTTGCAGGCCACATAGACTGCGAGGACAATCGCGTGCAACCGGATGCGACGGAAAAGCGTGCCGAGAGCGGGCACGATGGAGGCACCATGATCCTCCATCAGGACCGCGTATGCCAGAAGCACAAACACCAGCGTCAGAGCACTCTCTTTGCAGCCGAGCGCCATTGCCAACCAAAAAGCGGAAGCACGCTCCCGGTTGCGCAGGAACGCTGCAATACACGCCAGCGCGCACACGCCTGCCCCTGTGTCATATATGCCCACGAGCCACATCTGGGGATCGAGATGTATGTTCGCTGCCGCGGCGTAGATGAACCCGCTTCCCCATGCAACCCGGCGGTCGCCGGTGCAATGCCACGCAATGTACACCAGAAGGAATGACGCGACACCAAGGAGGAGGATGGAAATCAGGTGGCATCCCAGCGCATTGAGCCCAAAGAACATGTAGACGATTGCGCTGCAGAGAACACCCGTCGGCCGGTAAAACAACTTCCCTGCGGGTGAGAGTATGTCGAGCACGAGTGCGGCAACGGGCCGGAATGTGAATTCGTGCAAAAGAGCCCAGTCATCCTGCACAAACGGATAGTGCGCGAGGGGAAGGTACAGCAGGCAGACAGTCGCGGCAAGAAGTAGCGGTAAGACAAGGCGTGATTTCGATCGCAAGACCGGTACAGGACCTGGTTTTCTCTCCACGTTCGTCGAGGTGTGCATCACGCGGGGCCTGCTACGAACAGGGCCCCTGCGGAAGACTTCCGAAGGGGCCTCTGTCCGGAAACCGAACAAATGTCAATGCACGAGTCCGTCGATCGTAAACGTGGCCTGACCGTTCGGACCGTTCACGAACACGGTCAGCGTGGTCCGGGTGCCGAGTGAATCGACGAGCCCGGTGTTGCCGTCACTCAGCCTGCAGCTGAACTGTGTCGTCCCGGGTCCCGGGAGAAGGAGATCGGTCAGCGTCAGGCCACCATTCAGCCCGAACGTCACGATGACCACGTTCTGCGGCGCGGTCGGGTCGGGGGGGGGCGGTATCGACGCTAACACGGAAATTGTTGTCCCTGACGAGAGCGGATGGGCAAGCTCATCGGCGACTGTGAAGTTAAATGTCTGGCTCCCCCCGTTCGGGATGTTAAAGGTGAGCGGGGCGAAATTGGAGATGATCGACACGCCGCTCCAGAGGACCAGAATGCTGTCGGTAACTGTCGTGGATACGTCCAGCGAGCCGGACTGCCCGACGGTTTTCGCCGTGATGTAGTGATACCCGTTGCCGAAAGGCCGGCCCCCGTTGACAGGCGCTGCGTGGGTGCCAAAGGGAGTCGGATTCCCGCTGACCAAGCTTGCCGTCCCCTGCCCGTCGGCGTCCGTGAAGACCTTTGCCTCCATCACGCCGGCGGTGCTGCTGAAATAGACCGCCGTGCCGGGGGCAACCGGATTGCTCCACCTGTCCCCTACAAGGACGCTGACCGGATTATGCACGCCGAACTGGTCGAGGATGGGCCAGTTGTACACCGGCGCTCCGAACGTAAAATGGGTCTGGTCGGGGAAACCCGCGTCGATCACGATGCGGACGGGAGCGGTCGTCACGGTCCCCGTGGCAACCGTGCCGGTGGCCGTCACCGCCACAACCCCCGCACGGATGCCCGAGCCCAACGTCATGATCGCCTGTCCGTTGGAATTAGTGGTGACTACGGAGGGAGAAAGGAACTCCCCGCCTCCCGGCCCGTTGCTGATCGTGAATGTCAACTGAATCGCATGGGATAGGTCTATCGGGAGGCCGAGCGAGTCACGCACCTCCCACGTCAGGTACGACGTCTCAATCTGGCCGACCCCCTTGACCCGGATCTCCTGGGGATTCGCCCCCACGAAAGCGATCGTCTGTGCGATCCCGCTCCCCCCACCGGTGATCTGGGAGCGCCGTGTCATGGCGACGTTGAGCTGCGTGATCTGACCGGACCGCAAGGGAACCACGATGGACGTGTCCCGGTATCCGGAGAGACGGAACGCAAGCTGCACAGATGACGCGCTGTCTATCGTGAACGTGAAAGCGTACTTCCCGTCGGCGCCGGTGGTCGCCGAGGTGGCCCCCGCGCCGAGAGGCTGCGCGGAGACCGCCACGCCCGCCAGCGGCGACGATGAGGTCGCATCCGTGACGACGCCGCTCACGCTTCCCTGCCCCGCCTGGGGACTGCTCGAACTGGTGTTGTTGTTGCATGACACGGCGAGTGCCCCCATCGCCGCCACAAGGAGAACCCCGCAAAATGTCTTTCTCATAAGTCGTCGTCCTTTTCGTTGTGTGGACCTGTCAACGCGGTCACTCTCCCTTTTTGACCGCGACATGATGTTCCATCTTCAGCTGATCCAGCAGCCAACGATCGAATATACCGTCCTCTTTCGTCTTCTGCGTGATCCGTTCCTGCAGCGTGGGAACCAATTCGGCCTTCAGCAGGATCACCAGTTCCTTTTTCACCAAGTTGTCGCTATCGAAACCGAAGAGATACCGGAGGCCGAAGACGTACCAGGGAAGATCCTTCAGGAACGGGACCCCTTCCCGGATCACATCGGTCTGGGAATTGTACAGCCCCCCGATGATGGTCTCTTCGCCGTCCAGCAGGAGCAGATTCGTGGTGGCCTTGGTCTTGTTGATGATCGTGCTGATGGCCCCGGGCTGGACCGAGCTTCGTTCGACGTCCACGTTCATATGGATGAAATTGACCCCCTGCTCCGTGATGACCTGCGGGGTCACCTTGGCGATCGTGCCCGCACTGTAAAACTTGTCGATGAGGTTTCCTGCAAAATCCCGCTCACGGATCGAGAAATCCTGGCCAACCTGGATACGCCCCTCCTGACCCGACCGGACGGTCAACTGGGGACTGCTCATGATCTCCCCCAGCTCGTAGTTCGAAAAGATCGAGGCGATGAAATCGAGGTTCGCGAAGCTCACGTGGGGAGTCACTTCGGTTTTGAAGATGGTGCTCGTGACCTGTGTCGCTCCCAGGAACGCGGAATTGATGTCCACATTGCTCGTGCTCTTCATAAACTTCCAGTCGATGCCGGTCTCGTCAAGCTTGGTGAGGTTGACTTCAAAGAAGATCGCCGAGATCTTGACTTCCCGGCTCCTGAAGTTCGCCGGCTCCTTGTGGATTTCGACGTCACCGGTGGCACCCCCCGGACCGGTCATCGTAATCGCGCCCGGCTGCGATTTCCCTCCTTCGGTGCCGGCCGCAGCACCGATCTGGATATAGTTCTCGTACTCCGTGAACCAGATGTCATTCTTCCGGCATATCGACTCGAGGGCGTCCTTCCATTGCATCCCCTGGATGTCGACGTTGATCGGCATCGTGCGCCGCTCGGTATCGATAATGATCTTCCCGGTGAATTTCTTGCTGATCTCGCTGATGGCCGTGAGCGCCCTGTCCAGGGGTGTTGTCGGTGCAATGGACACCAGCTCCTGGGGGGAGGTATAGCCGCGCGTCTGCTTTTGCCATGCCTGGTCCCCCTGGGCGTAGGCACCCTCCCACGCGGTGCACGCGATGAGCAGAACCACGAACAACGCTATCTTCTTCATGATATCCTCGGTCCTATTTTTTTATAACTGTTTGAAGAGGGCCATAGCGGATCTTCAGCTCGACCTTTTCGATGATGCCCCCCTTGTTGAGCGTCCCCTCGATCCGCCCGCCTTCGGGGTCGATCTTCGTCAAGTACCCGAGATAGATTTCGTCCCCTTCCTGCAGGGTCCGGATGTTGTTGCTCTGGTCGAGAACATACGCCTTCCCCGTGATGACGGCCTTGAGGTCCGAGCGCTCGATCTCCACAAGTTCACGTGTATTCGGCGTGATGCCGCTCGAGATGACCGGCGTAAAGGGGTCCACGTTCAGCGTATTCGGTGTGATCGACCGCTCCCCCATCGAACTGGAGAGTTCGGCCACGGACGAAAAGTAGGCATGGACGAGCATGTCGAACGTTACGAGCACTTTCCCCTCCTCCTTTTCCGTCGGGGCCACTTCGATCCCCTTCATCGAGATCGACTGTATCTTGAAGAGCTTCCTGTCGTTCTCCAGGTACCAGATGAACCTGTAGAAGTTGTCGAAGGGGGCCTCCCCCTTCAGGTTATAGACGTTGTAACCGTAGTTGCCGTGCGACTGCAGGCCGTTGTAGACCATATCGAGCTTCACATAGCCGCTGAGGTCGATCAGCCGGCTGAAGTATGCGTAGCTCTGCGAGGTGATGTCCACGGGGGGGATGTCCTTGTTCCGGTTCTCCCACCGCTTCTGGGTGTCGGTAAGGAGCGCGCTCAGGTCGTTGAACTGGTTGACAAGGTTCGGCGTGTTCTGCAGTTCCTCGTCAATCTGCTTCACCTGCTTTTCGATCGTCTTCGCCTTCCGGGGAAGATTGAACGCGCGTATATACGTCCCCACCCCCAGGATCACGAGGAACAGGAGACCGAGCGCGACACTGTTGCGAATTTTATATGACACGACCGTTCTCCTTATCCTGAGTGATTACTGACCACCGGCAAGAGCGGGAACCTCGATCTGGTACCGGTACACGGTCTGCTCGCGAATCGCCTGGACATCCACCTCCTTGAGGAGGGAATTGTCAAAGAGGGTCGAGAGCCGGGGGATACGGGTGCGATAGACGGCGAATCCGTTCAGGTGGACGACGCTGTTATCCCCCGCCGTGAAATCGGAGAGCCAGATCGAATTGAGATCCTCTACGCCGTGACTGATCTGGGTCAGGACCTTGCTCCACCGCTCCGAGCCGGGCACGAGCGAATCGTACAGGGCAAGGGACGTCTTATAGCGCACAAGCTGCGACTGGAGGGCGTCGATCGAGCTCGAGAGCGTCTGGTTTTCCGCCCGCTGCCCCTCCTTGAGCGTCAGGACCTCCCGGAGTTCCTTGATCTCCTTCCCCTTCTGTGCAATCGTCCAGGTGAAGAAAATCGTCGAAAAGAACAGAAGGAGGAGGAGCACATAGCCGTGCCACGCCAGCTTAAAGACGCGCTGTCCCTCGCGGACATCGGCAGGGAGCAGGTTGATCTTGTAGATGCTCGCGTTGTCCGGGTCGAGGACCTTCCATGCCGCCCCGATGGGGACGGCATAGTCGGATATGGTCTCCTGCTGTTCCGCGCTGAGCTGGGTGGTGTCGAGGCGCGGGGCAAGAAGATATTCGACCTCCTGGTCGGGGAGCTGCTGGAGGAGAAAATCGCGGAACCCGATCCGCTTGGATTCCCCGGCGAGTATGATACGGTTGATCCTGGGGATGGCCAGGTTGTCCTGTTCCAGCAGCAGACGGCTGTAGACGGTGTTAAGGAGATTCGGCGAATCGTATCCTTCTCCCAGGATCGGGGCGAACTGATAGAACTGGTCCCCCCGCATGAATATCAGTCGCGTGAACTCCACGCCGACGTAAATGATGACAGAAACTTCCTGGGGCTGGAGATCGTAGTTGAGGCGGACCAGATTCATCAGGGAGACGTCCGAGCTGTCGATCGCCGGGATGAACGGGATGCGCCCGCCGATGAACCCTTTGACGTTCTCCAGGGAGTTGATAAGGCTCAGTCCGTCCTCGCGGACGATGCAGAGAAGGTTCCCTTCGTCGGTCCTGATCGCGTCGACGGCATCGGCGGCCGGCTGGAACGCCCTGATGTTCTTCAGTTCCTCGAGTATGCGGTCCTTGAGCTTCGTCCCCCTCAGGCCGAAGTCGCTTTCAAGAACGTGGTAATAGATCGCGGGTTCGGCAAGACTGTAGGTGAGGGAGTATTTGTTTACGTGATACTGCGCGAGAAGTCCGAGCAACACCGCATTGTTGTCATCGGTCTGGGCTTCAGGAACGGCCTCGGACGAGGAGGTCTCACCGAGGCTGAATGCATCGGTGCTCTCTCCCATGGCAGGGACCATTGTCTCGGCGGGTTTCTGCTCCTGGAGCTTCGTGATCAGTGTGGCCGATTTCAGCTCCTGGACGGTGACACGCTTCTTGCGGATAGTCAGGTGTGCAAGCTTGACATCCAGACCGTCGACGAAGAGGCCCAGGACCGATTTTCCTCGTCCTACTACCGTGGCCATAGGGGGACTTTGCCTGTTGTGAATGGAGAGGAACTCAATCACCCACCTGGGTGATGTTCATGATCTGCTGGAAGCGGCGCTTGTTGTTGGCTGCGACGATCGCGTTTTCCAGTGATATCTTCTTCTGCACGTACAACCGTTTCAGGTCCTGTTCCAGCGTGGTCATGCCGACATCCCCGGACTCGGCCATCATCTGGTAGATCTCGCCCGTGTTGTTGTTCTTGATGGCCGCGCGGACGGACGGGATCACGATCATGACCTCTTTCGCAAGCACCCGCTTTCCGTCGAGGCTCGGCACCAGCTTCTGAGAGATGACGGCGGTCAGCGTATCAGCGAGCCTCATGCGAACGCGCTCCTGTTCGTTGACGGACACTTCACCGATGATACGGTCGATCGTCTCCACCGCCGAGGCGGTGTGCAGCGTGGAGAAGACCTTGTGACCGCTGTCTGTGATCTCGAGCGCGGTGAGGATCGTGTCCGGATCGCGCATCTCCCCGATGACGATGATGTCCGGGTCCTGCCTGAGAGACTGGATCGCCCCCTCTTTGAACGACAGCGTATCGCGCCCTACCTCCCTGTGCCGGACAATGCAGTGGTCCGGCCTGTGGACATACTCCACGGGGGAAGCGATGATCACAACATGGCCGTCGACAGTGTGATTGTTGGCATCGATGATGCTGTCCAGCGTCGCGCTCTTCCCGGAGCCGGTGATACCGGTGACCAGTGTCAACCCCTGCTCCGTGTGGGCGAGGCTGAGCATCTTCGTGACATTGGGATGAAACTCGAGATTCTTGTAGGGACGGACGGTCGCCTGGATCGCGCGCATGTTGAGTGCGAGGTGATCGAGATCGAAATATGCGTTCGCCCTGAACCGGTACATCTGGTCGTCTTCGACGATGCTGTAGGAGAGATCGAGGCTCCGGTTCTCGTACAGGAACAGGCGTTGCCTCTCAATCAGGATGCTCTGAATGAGGACGTTGAATTCATCAAGTGTGAATTTCCCCAGATCCTTGGCGGGACGTTTCTCCCCGTAGATCCGGTACCAGACATTCCCCCCTGTGCCATATCCGCCCATGTCGATGTCCGACGCATTGATATTCGACATCTTCATGAGGTAGCTGTCCATCAGTTTCCGGAGCGCGGTCCGCTCCGCCGGCGATTGCTTGGTCAGAAGGTCGCCGATAAGCATCTGCCTCTCCATTCCCGGCACGGTGTCGGGAATGGCTCCGGAGATTTCCTGAAGTGTTCGTATCGCAGTCTCTATCATGTCGCGAGATTTGACGAATGAGTGAGCCGGAAATCAACCATGAATATATCCAATGATGAATCCATTGTCAACAAGTCAAATCGGGACAAGGCCCTTTGCTCTTCATCTGAGCAGAGACTTCATTTCCGGCGAGCATCGGCATATAAATGAATGAATTATGTATGCTCATAAACCCTTGCGAAAAGCAGGTTTTTCAGTTCTCCCACCATGAGACCATCTCGAAGCTGTCCGAATACGGGAAATAGGGGGGCTGCTGGTGGTCGAACCTCGGGTCATTCCTGATGCTGTACGCAAACCCGTTCAGGAACTGGAGAGGCGGACCCGGATTGAACAAGCCGAGGCTCCCGGCGGTGGTTTGCGTAACGCCGCCGAAGAGGTTGACTCTCCCGCTCACAGGTATATTCCAGAAATTCTCCGCTGTCAATTCACCGCTCTGGCAGTAGACCGTGGCCTGTATGTTGAGGACCGACGAAGCGTTGCGGGAAGCATCCTCGGTAATATACGCCATGCGTCCGGCAACGACCCCCAGCATATCGGTAGAGGCGGGATTTGTGGCGGGATTCGTTTTCCCGACCACGTCCCCGTCGATCCAGACATTTCCTTTGTTCGTCGCAGCCCCGGCGCTTCCGAATGCAGCAACCGTGAGATCGGCGTTGTACGTCCCCTTGATCCTGAGGTCCGCATTCTTGACGACGATGACACCGTTGGGCGCGAGCGCGCTTATCGCCATCGTCGTGTCCCGCATGCTCCCGTTCGGGGGAATCTGGACGCGAACCTGGTCGTTCAAGAACGTCAATGCGACATCGTTCATTCCGGAGGTCTGGTCAAACATGCCGGTGCCGCCGCTAAGCATCGCGGCGGATGTGAGATTGGTCTGGAGGGCTGCCATGCTGGGGCGTTTCTCGAGCACACCCCACTCGTACCCACCGTTGTATGTGGGGTTCCCCGTCGGGCCGAGCTGCGCCGAAAGGGCGGCGGTCAGCTTCTGGTCGAAGTACGGCGTCCCGTCGAGATGGAACCTCCCGTTTGTGTGCGCGGGACCGTACACGGAGTCGCCGGTGATCTTCCAGTCGTTCGCCCCGTGGTAAGGTCCGTTGCTCCCGTCCGGCGCCACATAGCCGTTGATCTCGGATTCGGTAAACCAGCTGAACTTGGCAAACTGGACGTGCTTGAATACTCCCTCCACGGTATCACGGAATATGACTCCGTTCTGATCGGTCATGTTCGTCCACGCGACGCTCCGGAGCGTCACCCACAGCGGCTGCGGCGTGTTGTTGAAATACATGACCGAATCGTGCCCCCCGAAGAAATCGGTGCCGAAATTCGCAGGGAAAACGCTGTAGTTGAGCAGATACTGCGTCCCGACATTTGCCACGGAGACAGCGATGTTATGGACCTGCGTCGACCCGTAGTAGGTCGAATACGTGTCCATCGAGCTGACGCTGTTACGGGTGATGTTGTTGAGCACGAGCCCCACGATGAGCGTCAACCCTATGACGTAAATGATGCTGGACCTCCCCATAGCGCCCCCCTTATGATCCGTGTCGTTTGATGTTGCGCGATGAAAGGCGCGTCTGCCGCCAGTATGCAGCGGCAAACTGGCTGTTTTCCGGGTTCACCGCGTCCTCGACCTTGTACGGACTCTCCACACGCAATGAGAGCTCGATCGTCCAGATCTGGCTGTAGCGGGAGGCATCGAGCGGATAGATGGTGTCCCCCTTTGCATTAAAGTAGCGCAGGTAGAACTGCGTCACCCCGAGCCCTGCCGCCCCCAACGCATCATCGGTATTGAATTTCCTGAAGAGGACGCGGATGTTCGGATTCGGCAGCGTCGTGAGGACGGGGCCGGTAAACCACTCCACGCTGTCGATCGTGCCGGTCTTGTAGAGGTCCGAAAAGAATTTGATGTGGCCCGTGTCCGCGATGGCGATGCTCAGCCTTGGATCGGGAATATTGTACCCGATTTTGCGGAAATCCGATTCGAGGTCCTGGACGATGTCCGCCATGGACTGCTGGACGTTCAGCCCGGCCATCGATGCGTCGGCGCTCCCGGAGACTGTTTCGTTCAGCCGGAGTCCCATGAGTATGACAAACCCCGCAATGATCACGGAGCCTATGAGATCGAGCATTATGGACATTCAGACTCTCCCTTCTGACCTGGGGCGGTCAATTCCAGTAACTCATGATAGCCGGGTAGGCGAGCGTGTCGGGTTTTCCCGTAACGCCTGTGGCCGAAGGGCTTGTCACGGTCACCGTGATCTTCTTGTGCCATGTCTGCCTGACCGCGTAGGGGACGTCGAGATTGGGGGGGTTAACATACGTCACCGCACATGTGACATAGTATTTGGCGCGTATGCCGGGGACGGTCACCTGGAGATATCCGGGCGTCGCGTCGACATCCGCGGGGACGTCGCTGTGGTAACAGATCTTCAGATTGTTGAAATCGTCGAAGTCGTCGAAGTCCTTCGTCCCTGCAACGGACCCCCGGTAGCTCTCGTTCTCCGAGGCATCCGGCCCGAGAGATCCGGGGAGTGTGAGGAGCGTGGAATCGATGAGCGCGGCGGCGTTGGAGTCCGCCACCACCTTGTCGAACATCTTCCCCATTGCTTCCTCGACAAGCGACGTCGAGAGCGATATCGCGGTCACGCCGAATTCGCTCGTATACATGATGTCATTTGTCTGGTAGATCGTGGAATTCGTGTTCAGGATCAGCACGCCGAGCATCACGATCGCCCCGATGACCATCATCATCTGCCCGAGATTCATGTTCCAGTCCCTCCGATTGCACCCATGAGGACGTCAGTCGGCCGTCGTCGCCGATGCGATTTCCTCCAGCGTCGTCTGGCCGAGCTTGATGCGCTCGATGCCGGCACGCCGGAGGTCCCACATCCCGTCCTTTGCCGCCTGCACCCTCACGGCCTCCTCGTCCACTTCTTCACCGGAGCGGACGATGAGATTCCGGATATCCCTCGTGAAGTAGAGGGCTTCGTGAATGGCGGCGCGCCCCTTGTAACCGCCGTTGCACTTGTCGCACCCGGCGGCCTCGAACACCGTGATCTTGTCCAGGTCCTCCGGCGGGAAGCCGAATTTTGTGTACACGTCGTGATCGATCTCGTTCTTGGGGACCGGACGCTTGCACGCCGGACAGAGGGTCCGGATCAGACGCTGGGCCACAATGATGTTGATCGCATAGGCGATCAGGAACGGCTCGATCCCCATCTTGTAAAGCCGGCTCACCGCGCTGGGGGCGTCGTTCGTGTGAAGCGTCGAGAACGTGAGGTGTCCGGTGTTCGCGAGCTTTATCGCGATCTCCGCCGTGGTCTTGTCCCGCATCTCCCCGACGAGCACGATGTCCGGGTCGTGACGGAGGATCCCGCGGATGGCCAGGTCGAAAGTCATTTTCACACCGATCTTGAGCTGCCGCGCCCCCTTGATGATGTACTCCACCGGGTCTTCGACGGTCAGCACGTTCAGCGTCGGGTCGATGACCTGGTGCAGCGCGGCCACGAGCGTCGTGCTCTTGCCGCACCCGGTCGGTCCTGTCAGGATGACGATCCCCTGAGGTTTGCTGATGGCCTTGTCGAAAAACGTCCTGGCGGGCCCCATGAGCCCCAGCTTGCTCAGGTCGGTGATGACCTTGCGGTCATCGAGCACGCGGATGACGATGCTCTCGAACTTGTGCCGGTACTCTATGCCGACGATCGGCATGATGGAAACGCGGAAGCGTATCATCGTATCGTCGATGAGGCGCTGGATGAACCCGTCCTGGGACATCTCACGCTCGAAGCGGTCGACGTTCTTCGATCTGTCCTTCACAACGGCCGCAACCGCCTCCGGCATCGTCTTGTCCTGCACATGCCACAGCTTGAGCGAGCCGTCGACGCGGAACCAGAACTCCGTCCGGTTTCCCTCCTTCGCGAGGATATGAATGTCGCTGGCCCCCTGGCGCACGGCCTCGACAAGGGCGCCTTCGACGAGGTTGACTAGTGCGCTCTTGCTGATTTCGGCTTCGAGCGTCTCCTCGTCGAGGGCCGATTCCTCCTCTTCGTCCTTCATCTGCAGGCCGACCTGCGAGTTCTCGAGGAGCTTGAGAAACTCGTTCTCGGGGGGAATCACCTGCTCGAAGAGGCTCTGGAGGTCTTTGAGCCGGCAATAGGCGACCTCGTACTTCTTGGCCCCGAAATTCCGGGCGATGAGAGGGATACGCCGGTCGGTCGGGTCCGCGGCGACGATGATCAGCTTGTCCGGCTGTTTTTCGTCGAACCTGAGGGGCAGCATCTTGGTCTGGACCAGCATGTCGCGGACGTTCGACGGGAGGCCGTCGACGTACTTCTTGATGAAGTCCAGCTTCGCCTTATCGAGCGTTTCGTCCGACAGGTAGATCTCGCGGAAGGCATACAGGTCGGCCACCTCGCGGAAGACCGCGTCGTGGTCGGCGTTGAAATCATTCACCAGGATCTGACCGAGGTTTCGCCGGTTCTTCTTCTCCTCCGACTCCTTGACCTTGAGGGATTTCTCAAGGGTCTCGTAGTCGATGATCCCCTTCTTCAGGAGGGCGAACCCGATTTTGTCAGTGATGTCGATGTGCGCCATTGGGCTTCAGCAGTAGTTGGGGGATACACTGATTCAAAGCACAATCAGGAAATTGGTTCCCTGACGACACTCACAGCTGCCTGGCCCATCGCCGGGTTTTTCGGCTTGATTGTCGCAGTCTCAGACGAGACAAGCGTCAGCGCCGTAAGAACGATCATGATGATCATGGATATCCAGAGCTGGATGAAGTCGATCGCGTTTTTCATCTTGTACGAGGTTTCCTTCTCGTAATACTCCGCAAGCTGGAATGCCGTATTTTTTACGGTCCCCGTCTCGGCCCCGGAATGGAAGCGGGAGACGGCGGTCTTCGTGAAGACCCCGGTGGCCTCGAAGGCCTCGGTGATGCCGGCCCCCTTCTGAATCATCATCGGCAAGGCGATCGTTTTGATCTGGTGCTCCATGAACTTGTTTCCGCAGGCCTCCGCCGCCATGCGGATGACCTCGATGTTCTCGCCTGCCCCACTGTACAGGGCGTAAAAGACCCTGCAGAAGATCTCGATGCTCGTTTTGTGGAGCAGGGGTCCCATCACGGGAATGGACCAGAGGTACTTGTCCATGATGAACCTCCCCCGTTCCGTTGTGAAGAACCTGAAGGCGAAAATCGTCGGGACAATGACCAGGATCAGCAAGATGATAATGTGACCCACGAGAAAATCGCTCAGCGCGAGCGTCGCCCTGGTCATGGGGGGAAGCTCGATCTTGAACTTGACAAACAGCTTCGCGGTGGCCGGGAAGATGTAGCCGACGTAGTAAATGACCGCGCCGAACAGGACGACGAGTGTGACGACAGGCGTGATAAGCGCACTCTTGAGGTTCTTCTTAAAATCCGCCTGCCTCTCCAGGAACTTGGCCGTGCTGTCGTAGATCTCGGCCATGTTGCCGCTCTTGGAAGCGAGCCCGAGCATGTGCGCCGTGAACCGTCCCAGGACAGCCTCGTGTTTGATGAACGCCCTCTCGCTGTCCTTCCCCTGCTTCAACTCCGTGTTGATGTCCTTGATGGCCTCCCGCAGTGTCCGGTTCTGGACGTCGTTCACCATCAGCTGCATGATCTCGTTGAACGGAAGCTTCTGGCGGATCAGGTCCGCACTCACGCGGACGAATGTCACGATCTCGGTGGCCGGGGGTCTTGCCTTCAGGTTTATGAACCGGCGCTGGATGCGGATGACCCGGTACCCCATTTTCTGGAGGGCTTCCTGCACCTCCCCCTTGGAAAATGCTTTCTGTTCCCCGCTGATCGGCTTCTCCGTCCCCTTCTGGACCCTGTAGACCCAGGTCGCACGGGGAACAACATGCAGAAGTTTGAAACTGCGCTGCGAGGCGAGTGCCGAGGCCTTTTGCTTCGCGGCGCGGGTGGAATCGGCTTCGAGAATACCCTGGACAGGCTTCCCCGCCCCCGTCACACCTTCAATCCGAAACTCCGGCATTCAGTTACTCCTCCCTGATCTCAATACAGACGTGTGTGCAATGTGGTTCGTTGCCCCGACATGGTTTGTGCTCCCCATCAAACAGAGAAAGGGTACCCTCCCCCGATCGACCCGCGATGCTCGTCTACCGGATCCCCCACCCGGTAACGCGCGAGAACGACCTGAAGAGGTACCCCCTCCCCAATTCCCGTACTACGATTAATTCAATACCCAGACACTGTCAGAGCTTGCCAGTACTTTAACATGCACTTTCACCGGAGTCGAGCCGTTTGTGCCGATCTCGTTCCCCAGTCCCTCAATTTCCACAGTCGAGGCCGTTCCAGTTCCCGCTCCCGCTGTTGCGATGGAATACACAGCGTTCCCGTTTGAAGGCTTGTTTGTCAGCTTGGCAAGACCCGCCGCATCTTTGGTTATGCCAACAAACGAGTACCCGCCGCCGCCCAGTGCCGTCGGACGACGATAGAATTGCTGCGCACGCGAGGCAAGGTTTACCAGGTCATTCGTGATTGCGTCGCGATTCGCGTTGGTGGCGCTGTCTGAAAACATCGTGATCCCGACTGCCACCGCTATCCCCACGACTATCACGCCGAGGATAATGAGTAAAAGCTGCTGCTGTCCCATATCTCGTTATTCTCCCGAAATCGTATGTTGCGATGGTCGCCACAGGCAAAGAAGAAAAGGGTCCCCCCGGATCAGGGGACCCCTCTTTGGCTGGAGTCTAGTTCAATACCCAGACGCTGTCGGTGCTCGCAAACACCTTAACATGGACTTTTACCGGAGTCGAGCCGTCCGTGCCAGTCTCATTCCCCAGTCCTTCGATTTCCACCGTCGAGGCCGTTCCAGTTCCCGCTCCCGCTGCTGAAATGGAATACACGGCGTTTCCGTTTGACGGCTTGTTTGTCAGCTTCGCAAGACCTGCCGCATCTTTGGTTATGCCAACAAACGAGTTCCCGCCGCCGCCGAGTGACGTCGGACGACGATAGAATTGCTGCGCACGCGATGCCAGGTTCACCAGGTCATTCGTGATTGCGTCGCGATTCGCGTTGGTGGCGCTGTCTGAGAACATCGTGATCCCGACTGCCACCGCTATCCCCACCACGATAACGCCGAGGATGATGAGCAAAAGTTGCTGCTGTCCCATATTGTCGCTCCTTCTGTTATGTGTGAATTGATGAAACTCTGCGAGTTAGGCCTTGATTCTCTTCGTCTTCGTTATACCTCCATGTATCAAGGCTTATGCCAGATAAAGAGGGAACAGAATGAGCCAAAAAGGAGAAGAAAAGTGGAAAGACAAACGCAGCCCGGTCAATCTTACCCCCGTGGGGTCACTTATTCTCTCCGCAAAGGTAACACTCGTGCCGGTCTCACGCAAGCGCGGCAGCCACCTCTGTGAGCGTCGTCACTCCTCTCTTCAGCAGCTCTGCGCCGTGACGTTGGATAGTCACCGTCCCCTGTTTCAGAGCGACATCTCTCAAGGCCTGCATGTTGAATCTCCCCCCTGACCAGAGAACCAGGTCCCGGATCTGATCCGTCCATTCGAGGGCTTCGTGAAGCGGGAGCCTTCCCTTGTACCCTGCCGTGCAGTTGATGCAGCCTACCGGACGGTAGAACTTCGTGGCGGCAGCTTCGTCCTCCGCGAAACCGAGCCTCGTGACGAGTTCCCTGCTCACTTTTGTCATCGGTTCCTTGCACCGCTCACAGAGTTTCCGCACCTGCCTCTGCGCGAAGATCGCGTTGATGCCCTCCGAAATCATGAAAGGCTCGTTCCCCATCGTCAGGAGGCGAGCGACCGCGGCCGCTGTGTCCCGGGCATGCAGCTTTCCAAACACCTGGCGTCCGGCAACCGCCAGTCGGAGCGCGGTGGCAGCGGCGGCGGGACGGTCCAGGCTGCCGATGTAGACAATGTCTGTATCGTGCTGGAGGACCGCATCCAGTGCATCATCGAAGGCAAGCTTCGGATTGATCTTTATCTGTCGGGCCCCTTCGAGGAACAACTCGACCGGATCCTCGATGGTGACGGTGTTGAGACCGGGCTTCATGACCGTCCGGAGCGCCGCCATGAGTGTTGCGGTCCGACCGCAGCCGGACGGACCCGCGAGGACGACCAGTCCGCGCGGCCGCGCGAGAGCTTCCCTGAGCACACGGAGCCCGTGGGGCTGCGAGATAAGCACGTCGATGCCGGCCGCCTCCGGGTCCCGCTGGACCCTGATGACGACGGATTCGAGTTTGCCGCTCAACTCGCGCGAGGATACTGGAAGGACGGAAACCGAGTAGCGGACAATCTGGTTGTCCACGGTCTTTTGTACCGCCCCCGTTTGTGCAGCCATCCGTTCGAACCGGTCCATCCCCTGACCGCGGGTCTTGATCACGGCGACGACGGCCTCCGAACGGGTGTCTTCGATAGTGTACCAGAGCGCGAGCTGGCCGTCGATGCGGAAACAGATGTCTGTTTTGCGTGCCGAGCGGGGTATCACATGAATGTCCGTGGCACCGACGCGGACAGCATCCGAGAACACATTCTCCACGAGCCCGAGGAGCTGTCCGCGGGAGATGTCCCTGTCGATAGCTCCTTCGAAATCCGATTCCTCCTCCTCCACCACCGACTCTGTGACCGCGAGTGTGCTGCTCCCCGGCTGATCCTTCTCGAGCGTCAACTGGCGCCAGTATTCGGCCCAGTCGCGCTCCTTCATGTAACAGATTTCGAACTTCTTGTACGGCAAAGCGCGCGCGACATCCGAGATCTCCCGGTCCGCCGGATTCGGGGTGACGACGATGATCTTGTCGGGCTGGTTCTCCGCAAGGTCGTATGGGAGAACCTTGTGTCGCATCGCCAGCTGCCTGATGGATTCCGGGAGGCCGCGGAGAATCTTCAACACGTCGGTCGGAAGAAGGCGCCGTGCTCCGCGCTCGTTGATGTCGATCACGCGGAAGGCGTAGAACTGCGCCACCTGGTAGTGGAGTACATCCTGGGAGAGCCCGAATTCCTCCTTCAGGATCTCCACCAGGCTCCGCTTGTCCCGTTCATTGTTCTTCTTCCACTCGGCCGCCTGCATCGCCACTTCATCGGAGATGATCCTGTTGCGGACAAGGTGCTCCAGGAACGAAGTCATGAAAGGGCGTGGAGTCCCCCCCTGCGTCTTCGTCGGGAGTGGCGCTCCTGTCCTCCGCTGATCGTCCTCCTGCTGCCGGGCCTCCGGAGGCGTTCCGGGTCTGAGCATCTCAGGTGCTTCCCTTGGTTGAGGTGTGTGTCGCCTTTTTGACCAGGGCGAGTATCTCCTCTATCGGCGTGGTCTTTCCCAGGAAATAGTCGTTCGGGGATTCCGCCGCGAGTCCCCGAGTGTGCTCGTCATCATACCCCGATATGAAGATGAACGGTACGTCTTTCGCATCCGTGAATTCCCGAACGAAACTGTGAAACCGGACACCGTCCAGCGTCGGCATGAACACATCGGACATGATCAGGTCGATCTTCTCCCCCTCCAGGGCTTCCCGGGCCTGCTTCCCGTCCTGCGCCTTCACGACATCATATCCCTGTGTGCGCAGAACCTGCTCCATGACGTTCAGGAAGGCCTCCTCGTCGTCGACAATCAGAATTCTCATCGTGCACCTGCAATTGTGAGGAGAAAACACCATCGTCCATACCGGTCATACGGCTCTCTTGTGGGCCCTGTAGGGCTCGAACCTACGACCCGCAGATTATGAGTCTGCTGCTCTAACCAACTGAGCTAAGGGCCCGTATCGATAATATAGATACAGACCGACGAAAAAACAAGGATTTGAATTTTCCCCCATTTTTCCCGTATATTACGGGAGAGGTAGGTTGCCCTGTATCACTCGAACCCCAACCGGTTGTCCGCATTTTGTCACATGGCGCCGCAAGAGATGCAAGGAGTTGTTTCTTCATGACCAATGTACGCCTATTTTCCGCACTGTCTTTTTCCGCCGCCTTCGCTCTCCTGCTTCTTATCCCCGGTTCAGAATGTGCGGGCCAGAAGCGCCCGGCCCAGCTTCGCGATTTTCTTCTGCAGTTCAAAGGGAAGGAGGTTCAGATTATGGACAATACCGGTGGAACTGAACAATTCTCCTCCGGGGACCCCAGCAGGACGTACACGCTCACACTCAATGAAATTGAATCTGACTATATTGTTGTGAGCAGGAACACCGCCACCGACAAAAGGACATTTATCTATCCGCTGACCGTCATACGGCGCATCATCTACATGTATGATGGAAAGCCGTATGACAGGATTTTGCTCGAGATGTACTGAAATCAGGCTTGACTTCCTCCCCGTTTTCTCCTATATTTATTGAAGCCAGGAGTAAAGCCTCGGTCTTCCTCAGTTCCGTTATTCCGACCTCCGCTCCAGACGAGCGATGTGAATCTCATTCTCAAGGCAGGAGGGTTTCTATGGCCAAGGGTAAAAGTATCCTTCATCATTGCGCCCATTGCGAACGGGCAACCAAGATGGAGGTCATCGGGCCGGTTGAAACCCAGCCGGATAAGACCTGGTACCGCTGTACCCGATGCCGGCACGCAACGCTTGTGGATGTGACCGCGTTGCGCATGAAGCAGGAAGAGTCGGCCAAGAAGCCCGAACGGGAACAATGCCACGATTACCGACCTGAGAATTCCTACACCGTCGGAGATGCGATATTCCATAACGAATGGGGAATCGGCAAGGTCGTATCCAAGGAAAGGACGTCGGGAGGCGACAGGGCGATTGTTGTAGATTTTGACAAACTTGGGGAGCACAGGCTGCTGGAAAATGTGGTCGCTGAACCTGACGCAGGCTAGTGCGCCGTCTCCGGAATACACTGACCGCGAATAATCTGATCACGATCGTTCAATTGCAGGACAACAAAGACTGAAGGAGGTGATATCGTTTGGTCGGCATCATCGTCTCGGACAATGAACCCATCGACCGCGCCATCAAGCGCTTCAAGAAGAAGTACGAACGTTCCGGAGTTTTGAAGGAGTTCAAGAAGCGGGCCTATTTCACAAAACCCTCCGTCAAGAAGCGGATGAAAAGAGTGAAAGCCATCCGCCGGGCACAGCGAACGCTCGCTGAGCAGACATAGAGCATTCCTCCCCAATGCAAAACCCACCTCCCGGTGGGTTTTGCATTTGCTTTCAACGCACGCCCCTACCAATTCATCCCGCGTCCGGCGAGAATACGCTGTGATTGAACGTGGCCGAGCCTGGCGGCCTTGCGGTACGCCTCCAGCGAACGCGCTCCGTCCTGCGTCTGCAGGATCTGCCCCATAAGGAAATAGGCATCCCGGGAATTCGGATTCAGCGTGATTGCACGCGAGAGCGTTCCAAGCGCCTCCTCATACTTTCCCATGAGCATCAGAGCGTACCCCAGGTTGTACATTGCCTCGGAAGACGTCGGCTTCAGAGCGAGCGATTGTCTGTACCAGACGGCGGCGTCCTCCATCCTCCGTTCGACGAGCCTCAGGTTCCCCATATTCGTGAAGACGGCATAATTCTGCGGGTTGATCGCCAGCGAGGCGCGGAGCACGCGCTCTGCATCGGCCGTGTCACCCTGCGCGATGTATGCTCCGCCGAGATTGCACATAGCTTCCGAAAACCGCGGATAGATTTCAATTGCACGATTGAAGCTGTTGACCGCCCCGGCGTAGTCCGCCTTCGCCTCAAGCGCAAGTCCCAGTTCATTGTGCGCCAGAGCGTGCGTAGGGCTGACGAGCAACGTGTGGCGCCAGACGGTCTCCGCATCCCGCCAGTCGCGAATATCCGCCATCGTCAGCGCCCCCTGCGCAAGAAGGATCCCGATCACGGACACGGCGAGAGCTCCGATCAAGACTCCTTTTTTCCGCCTGTTCCGGAGGGAGGCCCATGCCGATGTGACTCCGCCGCCCAGCAGCAGGGCGAAGGGGGTCGCCGCAAAGTACACATAACGGTTCGCCTGAAGCTGTATGGACGAGGCCACGAACCCCGCCATGGGGAGGAGCGCCACCAGATAACAGGACCAGGCAAACAGCCAGCACCTGTGCCCCCTCCACCAGAAAATAACGGACGCCAGAGTCAGGGCCGGAGTCATCAGTGCCGTAAGCAAAAAGCCGGGGGGGGGAGGGTATGTGTAAAGAGCCGCCAGGTCAACAGGCCAAACTGTCTTAAGCACATAAACGGAGATGTGATAGAACCCAAGTTCGGTGCGGTTCACGTTCGCCTGCGCCCGAAGGACCTGGGCCATGCTCCCGCCCTGCTCGGATGCAACGTAGGCGACGACCGCGGCGGCGAGACCGAGGAGAAGAAAAGGGACTATTTCCAGGAGGAGCCGCCCCCACCGGCGCCGGCCGCCGGCCACGCCATTGGTGATCAGATCCAGTATCACGAGCAGCCCCGCAAGCGTCATGACAGAGCCTTTTGCAATCAGTGCAAGTGCGAACAGGCCGAGCGATCCGGCGTACCAGCGGCCGGCGCCGCCCCTCCCCCTTCGCGCGGCATAGATCATGAACGTCAGGAGAGCAGGGAAGGCGAAGAACGCAGAGAGGAGATCTTTCCTGCTCGAGGCACATGCGACCGATTCCACCCTGAGGGGGAGGCACGCGAATGAAAGCGCAGAAACGACCGCACCGACAAGGACCGCGGTCTCCGGCATAGTCTCCTCTTCCGGTGGCGTCCTCACGGGTCCGGAGTACCACCGGCGCCGGTATGCACGGAGTATGGTCAGGGAGAGGATGAACACCCAGACTGCATTCAACGAGTGGAGCACGATGTTGGTGAGATGGTGACCACGAGAGTCCAGGCCCCATATGCTGTAGTCGACCGCATGCGAGAGAAGAGTCAACGGGGTCCAGGACTTGAAGTGGACGTTGCTGAACATCTGCCAGACCATCGCGGGGGAAAGGGGCGTGATGTAGGGGTTCGAGAGAACGTAGAACTCATCATCCCAACCGATGAAGTCGTTGTTCAGTGCTCCGCTGAACAGCACGAATGTCGACGCAGCGATGAGGAGCGCGGAGAGTATGGTTCTCTGGCGCCCCGGATGAAGGTTCATATGCTCTGCAGTGAAAGTGGAGAAGAGGGGCCCGCAGGTGCACAGCCTCATGGACAGAAAAGGAGACACACTCGCCGACGGCCATCCCACCACGGCCAACAGGAATGTGCCTCCCTGTGCTACCGATCAGCCATCCTGCTCAGGCGCCGGGAGTCGATTCCTCTTCCCCTTTGGCCTGCGCCTTTATCTCCTGAACTTCCTTGCGGATTTCCTGGGCCTTCTTTTTCAGTTCGTTCATGTTTTTCCGCACCCTGGTCCCCGCGGACTTGTTCCCCTTCTCATAGAACTTCACGAAGTCCTTATCGAATGATGCGACAAGGTCCTTCAGTTCTTGAAGTCTGCTCATCGATGTTCCTCCTTGGGTTTGTGGTGAGAATGTTCTTTTTTTAGCGCGCCTTCATATTCCGTTCGCAAGGATTTAACCAGCTCAACGCGGCGATCAAAGAGCCGGCGCAATTTTCTGGGTCTCCGTTTCGAGAGCGCACAGGAGACAATAACTGGCATGGCAATCGTGGAATCCAGGGAGGCCACAACTGTCTCCGGAAGCCTGTCCGGGTCGCCTTTACCCCAGCTTGCCGCTTCGGAGGGGGTGGCTCCGGAGAGGCCCCCTGTGTCCGGACGCGCATCCGTGATCTGAAGATTGTGGGCCTGAAAGTGACGATCCACGAGCGCGGCGACACCTATGTCTCCCGTGATGGGCGCGGTGGCAATGGGCGTTCCCCTTAGATATCTGTTCTTGCGGGGCTTCATTCAGTGAATGAATTAGAGGAATGCTGTAACTATTTGCGAATCCATGTACGCGAAAAACAGTCAAAAAAGCAAGGGAATTTTGATTGAATTCAATGATACGAGACATATGTTATTTTCGTCTTATCACGGGCTAAAAAGTGGTCGAATTCACTTGACAGAGGGGTTTTCTTTGCTTATTTTTATTTAGAATAATTCTAAACAGAGGCGCTGATGGATGCAGAAGGGGCTCACGAGATACTGACAAAGTTTTTGAAGTCGAATGGGAAGCTCCGCTCGACGCCCGAACGATTTGCTGTTCTCGACACGGTCCTCCAGATCCAGGGGCATTTTGACGCTGACAGCCTCTACTACAGGATGATCACGAAGGGAGTCAAGATCTCGAAGGCGACGGTCTATAACACGCTGGACCTCCTCCAGGAGTGCGGGCTGGTCTCGAAATACCGTTTTGCCGAGAAAATGTCGAGGTACGAAAAGGCTTTCGGCCGGCCGCAGCACCACCACCTGATCTGCCTCGAATGCGGCGACATCATTGAATTCGTCAACGATCACCTCGACACTTTGCAGGACGAGGTCTGCGGCGAAAAGGGCTTCACGCCGCAGAGCTCCTCATTGCAGGTATTCGGAACATGCTCCAAATGCAAGAAAAAAGGGTAAGTCATGACAAATGACGCACACATGACATTAAGTGACGCACCGATCGGCACGTCCGTCCGTATACGGCATCTCACATCACGACCGGAGATATCGACGAGGCTGCGTGAACTCGGGTTTTGCGAGAACGCGATAGTCCGCTGCGTGATGAAGGGATACGGGAATATCATCTGCGAAGTCTACAACACGAGGGTGGGACTGGACAACGGGCTCGCCCGGGGCATCCATGTGTCGGTGTCCGAGTGAACGGTTCTGCCGAGGGCGCGGGCTCCGACCGGCCCGGCCCTTTGAAGGGAGGGAGACGCATGGTGCGCAATGCGCGGAAGGCTTCACCCATCCGCCTGGTTGCGCTCGTGGGCAATCCGAATTCCGGCAAGACGACGCTGTTTAACGCCCTGACCGGCCTCCGGCAGAGAGTCGGCAACTATCCCGGCGTGACCGTCGAGCGGAAGGAAGGGCGCCTCCGATTGAGCGAACGGACGGAAGCGACTCTGCTTGATCTGCCGGGGACATACAGCCTTATTCCGGGATCGCCCGACGAGCGGATCGCAACCGACATCCTCCTCGGCACGGCAGACCATACTCCCTCTCCCGACGTCGTTATCTGCGTCGTAGACGCGAGCCACCTCGAACGGAACCTCTACCTCGTCAGCCAGATCATCGACCACCGGATACCGACCGTCATTGCGCTTAACATGATCGATATCGCGGAGCGGTCAGGGATCAGGATCGACGTAACATCGCTCTCGCGCGAACTCGGTGTACCGGTAATTCCCACGGTTGCAAGCAGGGCTGAAGGGATCGAAGAACTCACATCGGCCATCGCTGCGTTACCCGCCGGAAACACCTCTCCGGAGGGATGGCATCTGCCCGTCCCGGTGGAGAGGGAGACGAATGAGCTGGCGGGGATCCTCGAGGAAGTCCATCATATCCCCCCCCTTCACGCCCGCCACGAAGCGATGGCACTCCTCACCGCGGAGAGCGCGCTCCTGGAGCGGATGGACCGGTTCTCCCCCGAAGTCATCGCCCATGTCAGGCGCGACCATGAGAAACTGGATTTCCTCGGATTTGACAGGCATTCCATCTTCGTTGAATCACGATACGCCTGGATCAAATCGGTCTGCATGCGGTCGGTGAGCGGAGACTCTACGCAGGGGAGGAGCCTGAGCGACAAAATAGACGCTCTCCTTACCCACCGGGTCTGGGGTGTCGTAGTATTCCTCGCGCTCATGGCTCTCGTGTTCCAGGCAATGTTCTCCTGGGCCCAGCTCCCCATGGACCTGATCAAGCAGGGGTTCGACTGGCTGGGGGGTCGCGTCGCCGTGGCCATGCCCCCCGGTGATCTCCGCGATCTGATCATTCATGGGGGGATCGCGGGGGTGGCGGCGGTCGTCACATTCCTCCCCCAGATACTTTTCCTCTTCTTTTTCCTCGGCCTTCTCGAGGATACGGGATACATGGCCCGCGCGGCATTCATCATGGGTAGGGTGATGAGCAAGGTGGGGCTCCACGGGAAATCCTTCATCCCCCTCCTCGGCTCATTCGCATGCGCGATCCCAGGGATCATGGCGACGAGGACGATAGGCAACCCGCGCGACAGGCTCGCCACGATGCTCGTCGCGCCGCTCATGAGCTGCAGCGCGAGGCTTCCGGTCTATGCATTGATTATCGCCGCGGTGATCCCCCCCATCAAGATTTTCGGCATTGTCTCGCTCCCGGGACTGACAATGCTCTCGATGTACCTCCTCGGCCTCGTGATGGCGCTCTTCATGGCCTGGATATTTAAGAAAACGCTTCTCCGGGGCGGCCCCCCTTCGTTCATTATCGAGCTCCCGGCGTACACGATCCCTTCTCTCCGCACGACACTCATGCTGATGTGGGAGAGGGCCTGGCTGTTTCTCAAGCGGGCGGGAACGATCATTCTGGGCGCCTCAATCCTCCTCTGGTTCCTGGCGAGCTACCCGAAGCTCGACGGGGGGACGCCCGCCGAGAGACTCAATCACAGTTTCGTGGGATTCGCGGGGCGCATGATCGAGCCGGCAATCCGGCCCCTCGGGTTCGACTGGAAGATCGGCATCGGGCTGATCACTTCGCTCATACAGAGGGAGGTGTTCGTGAGCACGATGGGGACAATTTATGATCTTGGTTCGGGGGAAGGCCCGCGGGGAGGGCTCCCGGAGAAGCTCAGATCATCCAGGGATCCTGTCACCGGGGCGAGTGCATTCACGCCCCTCACCGGGATCTGCATCATGGTCTATTATGTGCTTGCCATGCAGTGTTTCTCGACTGTGGCGGTCATGCGCAGGGAGACCAACGGCTGGAAGTGGCCTCTGTTTCAGGTGGCGTACATGACCGCGCTCGCCTACGGGATGACATTCATCGTCTTCCGGGTGGGAACGGCGATGGGGATTGGAGGAGGATGATGGACTGGCAGCAGCCGGTGTCACTCGCGATCGTCGCTTTCACAGGATACCTGTTCGTACGGTACGAAATCCGTTCGCGGAGGAAATCCAGGTCACGCCCTTGTGGCTCGGACTGCGGGTGCGGAGACGGTGATGAAGGGAGACCGGTCACGGAAATCTCGCGCACGAAGGGGGGGAATGAGGAAATTGCCGGCCCCGGACGGGATACGGTGCGCCCGCCGGCTTATTAAGAAATCGGTTGGAACGGTGACCCTTGAATCTGCAATGTGAATGCCCTATCTTTGATGAAACAATCAACTCGGAAGGAGAGGCACCATGGATGATCAGCAAGAGGGAGTAGCGACCGAAGAGCAGGTGTTCGAGGCACTGAAGGAGTGCTACGACCCGGAAATCCCCGTCAACCTCGTCGACCTTGGCCTGATCTATGACGTCAAGATCATCGACGACTGGGTGGGCGTGAAAATGACGCTGACGACCCCCGGTTGCGGCATGAGCGGAATGATTTCACAGAATGTGCGGAACCGGGTACTCAAGGTTCCGGGTGTAAAAGAAGCCGATGTCCGCATCGTCTGGGACCCGGCCTGGTCGCCGGCGCGCATGTCGCCCGCAGCGAAAAAGAAACTTGGGATGAACGGATAGCAGATTGCTTCGCTCTGGGTAGCGGGCTCGCAGTGTCAGCTCCTCGCAATGACTGGGGACGCTCGCAATGACGACACAGGAAAGGCTGCCGTGAGGCAGCCTTTCCTGTTTATTCCCTGATCCATCCCCGCAAGGCAACAGATCAGCGGGTACCCCAGAGCATCTCAAGCTCGCCGAAAGACCCTTCGGGGATCACCGGGTACACTTTCGCCCCCTTGCTGAGAGGCACCATGAGAGCCGGGAGAGCCGACACATCCACGAACGGAATCGACCACCCGAAGGAGGAGTTCATCGCCGCAATGAACTGGTTCGCCACCACTCCTGATCCCTGATCCGAGGGGTGGACGCCGTCGAAGCTGAATGTCCCGCCGCTGATGTAATCCGCCGTGAACACTATCCCGGATGTAGAGTATCCGCTCGCTTTGAGGCGGTTGAAGAATCCGTTGATATCCACGACGACGGCCTTATTCGCGGCCGCGACGCCGGCGATAACCGTGTTGAAAGCCTGGACCGATGCACCGGCGGTGGCCTGTTCTGCGGCGTCGAGGACAAGGGCATCGGGCCACGGGTTCTGCGGGTGGAGACCGAAGGGTTTTGTGGTATCGATCCCTGGCGGCAGCGCCGGGTAGCCATGGTCCCGGTACCATTTCCCTCCCGGATGCCCGAGGAGCGGAGCGTACGAAGCGCCGGTGAGCGTGATCAGCGGCGGGTTCGCTTCGGTGAAATTCGTGCTGCCGTCGGCCACCCCGCTGTTGCCGTGCTTCTGGTACTGGAGTGCGACACCTGCCGGGAGCTCCGCTGCGATCTTGGGTCCGAGCGTATTGAAAAACGGTATTGCGCGGACATCCGGAATGTTGGCAACGACGATTTTTGCGTTCGGGAGGGCCGCACGGAGTGTCCCGATCGCCTGCGTATAGAGAGCGGTGAATATGGGAGTCGATGTAGGAGCACTCGGTGATACTCCGCCGCTTGTAGCAAACCCGAGGACATCGTTGTTCCCCAGCCAGAATGTCACGAGGTCGGGCTTAAGAGCGACAGCCTGCTGGAATATGCTATTGCCCAATGCCGCCTGATTTCTGAGAACAAGCGCGAAAAGAGGATTGCTCCGGGGCGGGAGGGCTTTGATACCGACATTTGTGCTGTCGAGGAAATCAAATATCACGGCCCCCGGGATGCCAAGGTTATCGTACGGACGCGGGAGAGTGGTGTTGATAGGTGCGCCCGGGGTGAGTCCCCTGGGACCGATCACAGGCCCGACCCAGCTTATCAGCTCATACCGGGAAGCCTTCCCTGTCACGGCGTCGGGCGTCCCGGGATCGCTGTAGAGCGGCTGCTGGAACGACCCTACGTTCCCCCCCGCAAGCGAAAGCTGTCCCGCGATGAGGTTGGGGTAGCTGTACGCCTGTGCGGATGCGAAAAGCCCGTTGGATTGGTAGCCGGCGGTAAGGCTGTTGCCGACGGCAACATATTTGCCTATCGTCGCGCCACCCAGACCGGCGACGGGTCCACTCGGCGCGGTGATCTTGCAACCGCCGTACAGGAGAGCGATCGCCAGTGCCACGATGCCATATTTCGTCAATTTCATACTAAGGCTCCTTGGTTGGTTGTGTCACAGGGAGTAGCCGAGGTCGAGCGAGAAAAGGTTCGCGTAGCTTTTGTACGTCCCGTCAAAACTGGTCGCCGGGATTGTGTTCGTCACGGTCCGGTCAAGGAACTTTATGAAGAGATACCCCGCATCGACACTCAGGTGATCGGTCAGGTTCAGACCGATACCCGCGCTCAGCCCGTGCCGGTTCGCATCAGGCAGGAGCGGATCCACGTATGGATCGGAAACCGGGGTATGGTCATAGTAGTATCCTCCCCGGAGCTTCAGCGATCCGAGCAGGTACTCTCCCCCCACGCGGAGTATATACGTGTCGCTGTAGTTTTTCGGCGCAGAGGTCGACGAGCCGTCTTTGGTGAACGTAAATGTCAGGTTGTCATACGACGACCAGCCGATATACTGGTAATCCGCTTCGAGTGACAGGGCGTCGCAAAACTTGTAGGCGACACCGGCGTAACCGGTCGCAGGGAGCGTTATGGTGGCCGTCACGCCCCCGACCGGGAGGACCGGGATGGCCGGGACAAATCCAGCGCTCCCGCTTGCATCGACCTTTACCTTGCTCCTGTATGACAGTCCGACCGTGAGCTCGGGGGTGGCCTTGTAGTCGATCCCGCCGTCAAATCCCCATCCACGAGCGGTCATATCGAGCGTTACGCGCGTATCAAACGGGGCGGCTTTCTTCAGCAGGAGTGTGCCGCTCACATAACTCACACCGGCGCCAATCGAGAGGTTATCCATCAGGCGATAGGCGACGGTCGGCGTAAACCAGTATGTTTTCAGGTCGACCTTCGTTATAAGGTTTTTTCCCGACCAGTTATCCGGCCACTCCGTCCCCAGACCGTATGCATTATACACTCCCACTCCCACATGAATCCGGTCCGTGACAGGGTATGTGATGTAGCCGTTGATCGGCGTAAAAAACTGGGAGTTCATATTCGTTTCGGCGTTCGTGTTGTCCTGCAGGGGACCGTAGAACGAGATGGTCGGAACGATGCCGGTAGCACCGATGTAGATGGAACCGTTCGTCTGGAAGCCGAGACCTGCAGGGTTAAAGTAAATCGCGGAGCCGTCCGAGGCCCGCGCCGCGAATGCCCCCCCCTGGGACATTGCATTGGCTCCGTGTTCATTGAGCTGGAAGCCTCCTGCCAGCGCAACGGATGCCACGATCAGCGTCAGGAGAAGTGCTTCTCCAAATTGTCGTACGCGCGTCATGGTGACTCCTTTTGTGTGGGTGGAATGGTAGCGGGTGGAGACTGTGGTGAAACTATCGAGAGAAAGAACGGTCGAGCAGTCCGGTGACAGCAGGAGACAGGAGAATCCAGGCTTGTGGAAGTAGTTGCGAAAATATACACTACCGAAGTATCAAACTCAACCCCAAAAAGCGGAAATATGAGCGGGTACTATCGCCTCCCCGGCGGGAGCTTCGGGACGGAGCCTGAGGAGATCGCCAGATTTGATGATTTCGGCCCGAATGAACCACTTTTCGAAATCCGAGTGAATGACGCCGGCGGCTGCCGGAGGTTATCGCGTTGGAAAGTGTCGACTACCCCACATTCGGGAGGCCGACGATGCCGCAGTTGAATCCCATCAGAGAGGATGACCGTCATGCGACTTCTTCCCCAGGAGGCGGGAGAGCTCATTCCTGTCATCAAAATCGGGGTCCGCGTTTGCCCAGAGTGAATGAAGCCGGACGCCGATCTCACCGGTCATGCGAATGTCCCCGCTCCGGTGGTAGATCCTGACGAGTGTGAGAAGCACGACAGGGGAGTTGGGGTTGACCTCGAGCGCACGCCCGCAATCATCAAGCGCGTCTTCCAGCGTACCTGCGGCAAAGTGGGTCTGCGCCCGCTGGCCTTCGACGGCGGCGCGCGTGAGAGGAAGGGAGTATCCCGCGGCACTGTCGCACGAGCCGAGCGCACCTGCATAGTCCCCCTCATCCGTGAGCAGGCCGGCGCGCGTGAGGTGAAACGAGAGCATTGCAGTGGAATTTGTCAGATGGTGCTGCGCGAGCACCCGGGAGATCCGGCGGAGGACTTCGCCGGCCCCGTCGAACTCCTTGAGCTTCCCGAGTGTGCGGACGAGTCCTTCGGCCGCGGGGTAGTTGAGGCTGTCGATGCCGAGCGCACGCCGGAACTCGGCGGAGGCTTCCCCGAACTTCCCTCTTTTGTAGTCCAACGACGCGTCGGCGACAAGTCGGGCGGCCTCAATCTCAGGCCCCGGCGGGAGCAGCGACAGACTCCTTTGAAACTGGCTCTCCGCCTCCTTCAGGCGTCCCAGAATGCTGTATACCGTCCCGATCTCGCGGACGGCATACCAGTAGTCCGGTTTGAGCTCGAGGGCTTTCCGGTATTGTTCCAGCGCCTCGTCATACCTCCCCGCCCTGACGAGGAGATCGGCATAACTCGCCCTGGGATCGGCTGCATCCGGCGCAAGCCGGATGTACCGTTGCATCAATTCCACCGCTTTTTGCTGGTTGCCGAGCGTGGAATAGGCATATCCGAGAGACATGACGGCCTGAGCGTAACCGGAGTCAGCACCGACGGCCTTCCCGTAGCAGCCGAGAGCAGCGTCGTAATTCTTGTCCAGCTCTTCATACAGGGCGCCGCGGAACAGGTAGGCTTCCTTCTCATCCGGATAGAGCCGTATCAGCGAATCGGCCGTCGATGCAGCGCGTTCATTCTCGAATTCCAGGCGCTCGTGCCACATGGCGATGAAAAGCTGTTCGCGCTGCGTGGTACCCGATGAGAGCCGCACAGCCTCTTTCATCGCACCCGCAGCGCTGACGGCACCGCCGCTCGCCGCGTCGACCATCGCCAAGCGGCACCATGCCATCGCGAACGTGGAATCATGCCTGAGGGATTCTTCGAAAGAACGTTTCGCTTCCGGGTAGTAGAATTTCTCCCATTGCGCGACCCCTTCCCGGTAGGCACGTAAGGCCTCGGGGGATCCCGAGGTAAGTTTCTTCTCCCTGCCGCACCCGGCAAGGGAGAGGACGGCGAGAAGGATGAGGGGTGTACGGCGGATGAGGTTCATGGCGATGGGCGATTCAGTGCCAGCGGGCGCTTTCGATGTTCCCTATCTCCCGCAGGAGGTCCCGTTTTGTGAACGCCGCCTTGTTCATCAGCCCTGAGACGTAGGCACCGAGCTGTTCGTGCGTCTCCTCGTCGATTTCCATCGACGTCAGTATTATTATCGGGATATCCCGCGTCGCGGGGATCTGCTTCAGCTGGTAGGCGACGGTGAATCCGGAGGTCTCCGGCATGATGAGGTCGAGTATGATCAGATCGGGCCTCTCGCGCGTCGCCAGCTCCACTCCCCCTCTCCCCTCGAATGCCTTGAACACCCGGTACCCTTCACTCTCCAGTATCACCTGGATCAAATCGGTCGCCGCCCTGTCGTCATCGATGATGAGGACGGAGGGATTTTGCTTTGCGATGCGGGGGAGAATATGGACGCGATCGAGCGCCTGGATGAGGTCGTCGCGGTTGACCGGCTTGACAAAGTAGTCGACCGCCCCGAGGCTGAACCCCAGGCTCTTCTCGTCGATTATCGAAACGATGATGACGGGAATCTGCTTGCAGAGGGGATGGCGCTTCAGTTCCTTCAGGACCTGCCAGCCGTCCTTCACGGGGAGAAGCAAGTCCAGCGTGATGACATTCGGGCGGAGGCGCTTTGCCATATCCACGGCATCGGAACCGTTGCGCGCGATCTCCACCCGGTACCCTGCCGACTCTATATACATCCGGAGCAACTCCCCCGCCTGGGGGGCGTCTTCGATGACGAGCGCCAGCGGCTTCTCCGCACCATCCGCCGTGGAGCGATTCTGACGCTCAAGGGCTTCCAGGAGCATCCCCGCCTGTACCATCCTCTCGGAGCCCGCATCCACGATCATGGGGATGCGGAAGTGGATGCTCGTCCCCTTTCCCGCTTCGCTCTCGACCCAGATCGTGCCGCCGTGCAAATCGACGAGCTTTTTCGTGATCGCGAGTCCGAGCCCTATCCCCTCCCTGTTCATGTCCCTGCCGTTGGCGGCCTGCTTGAACGGCTTGAACAGACCCGCCACATCCTCCGGCTGGATGCCGATGCCGGAGTCCGTGACCGAAAACTGCAGGTCGTTGTCCACGCGGTGGAAGCTCAGGCAGACCATCCCTTCCGGGTGACTGAACTTTATGGCATTGGAGACGAGGTTGATGAGGATCTGCTTGAAGCGGGTCTGATCCACGACAAGTTCCTCGATGTCCGGTGGAAACCGGAATTCCAGTGTGATTTTCTTCTCCGCCAGGGCGGCTGCCAGCACCCTCATGACGCTCTCTTCGAAATACGAGACGGGATAGCGGGCCACATGCAGCTCCATCTTCCCTGCCTCGATCTTCGAAAGGTCGAGTATATCGTTGATGATCTGCTGCAGATGCCGTCCGCTGGTATTGATGTTCTTCATGAAATCCCTGACCGTCCCCGGGGGAAGGTCCTCAAGCTGTGTCGTCAGGAGTTCCGAGAACCCGATGATGGAATTCAAGGGGGAACGGAGCTCGTGGCTGAAGGTTGCGAGAAACTTCTTCAGCGTGTCGCTCGCCTCGAGGGTCTTCTGGGTCTGTCCCTCGAGCTCAATGTTCTTCATCCGGAGTTCGTCCATCAGCCGTTTCCGGCTCATCCCTCCCGCAAGATCGTTCGCCACCACCTGGAGGCTGTCCATCTCTTCGTTGACGAACGCCGGCTGCTTGATCGAGAAAACCTCGAGGACTCCCTGCAGCTCACCCTGGACCGTGAGAGGGAACACAATCAGAGACTTGAGTTTTCTCTCTTCGATCAGGCCGGGGAAATGGGACCCGAGCGTCCCGATCGCGAGATCGTCCGTCACAAGGACCTTACATGAGTGCCCGACGCGCGACGACGGGTGGGCGCCGTCTTCCCGCACCTGCTGGTGTACGACGTCGGGGGGAAAATCGACATCCATCAGCGACGGGGCAACGAGACGGATCTCGTTCCCCCGGGGGTCATAGAGATAGACGCAGACGAGGTGCGAAGGGATTTCAAAGAGGAGGGCGATTTTTTCGGCGGCACGGACACAGAGCTCGTCAAGATGCTGCGAAGTATTGATCGCCCGGGAGATGTCGACGAGAATTTCCTTGCGGCGGATATCATTCTTTTTTTCTGTGATATCCTGGAAGAGCACCGACAGCCCGTCTTCAGCGGGATAGATCCTCACGTCGTACCAGGCCTCGAACCGGTCGTCCTTATAGGACGTCTCAATGCTCTGAAATGTCCTTGTGGACATCGCGAGGCGGTACTTCTCACCCAGTTCCGCCCCCTCGGCATTGGGAAACACTTCAAAGATATGCTTACCCAGCACTTCGTCTGCTGTCATTCCCGTCCCCGCCTCGGCCGCCCTGTTCCAGTACGTTATCCGCAACGTACTGTCGAGTGCAAAAAAACCGCCGCTGATGCTCTCCAGCACGTTTTCGTAATGGAATTGGCGTGTCATCGAAGCTCCGGAATCTCGCAAGAAGCAGAATGGAGAGGGATGGATTGACGTAATTACTCAATTCGACGCTAAAATGCAAGCGTAAATTTACGAGGGGGTTACGGAGCTCACCTCATTTACTGCATGAGCCGGGCGTCCATATCCTGATTCATGCGGTGTGGCATTGATTCGGGTGCATCAAACAACCGTGGCAGGGGGGATGCGATGGAGGGAAGGCGCCGGATTTTATCCGGGCGATGATCCGGGCGACACTCTCTTCCCGGCGTCGGAGATCATCAGGCCCGAGAACATTCTGAAGCACGACATCCGGATGGTGCGCGAAGAGCAACCGGGTCCGGACGGAGGGAGCATTGTAGAGCCTGCGCACCATGAGGGCATAAAAATCAAGCTGGGCCCAGTATACCCCGGCGCGCTGCACCAGACCCGCGGCACTCACGTTGTCGGTCTTGTAGTCGAGCACGGTCCAGAGCCCGTCCGGCGTCCTGTAAAGCCGGTCGATGGTTCCCGTGATGAAGTCCTCGCCGAGCGAGGCGGAAATCGAGAATTCGGTCCGTACATCCGTCCCCGCGGAGATTTCTTTCCACGACCGGGAGTCAAGGACATCGCGCACCAGCGAGGCGACATCCGAAACGAGTGACGGATACCCGGCCGCCGTGAACGGGGCCTCACGCCCGAGGGCGACACGTACCGCGGTGTCGACGGACGGACCCCCGCCCGAGAGCTCATCCGCACTTTCGATCACCGAATGAAACACGCGGCCGCGAAGCTCGGCCGGATAGTCGCCGTCGCTGAATTCTTCGGCCGTCCCGGGCACGAACGGCCCTCCCCCGGAAGGAACGCCGAGCACGTACCGGAAGAAATACTTCGCAGGGCATTCGTCGTACGTACGGATCCTGCTCGCAGAGAATATCTCCCCTTTCGACCGTGAAGGGACGGGGGCGATGTCGATGCGGACGTCACCGCGCTCCTTTGCGGGTACCGCCGCGCCCGGCGCGCGCAAAGGAAGGGTCTGAGTGACCGGGACAATCAGCGCGTGCGACTCATCGGTCGTCTCCGTCCCGTCATAGCGGGACGTGACGACGTCGAACCTGAGCGGGACGGGTCCGAGCGTCTGACCGCGTTCTTCACAACAGCGCACGAGCCATTCCAGCCATGTATCGCCCCGCTCCCCTGCGGAAGCGTCCGCCGACAGGAGCAGACGGTCGCGCGCCCGCGTACACGCGACATAGAAGATCCTCTGCTCTTCCTCCACCGCTTTGCGCCGGGCCTCCGCTTTCAGGTACTCCGAAAGTGGCGCAGACACCGGCTCACTCCGTGCGAGCAGGCCGATGCCGAATGCGGCATCGAGGAATGGTTCGTCGTCAAACTGGAACTGCCTCTGCAGATCGGGCACGATGACAACGGGGAATTCCAGCCCCTTCGCCGCGTGGATCGTCATGATGCGGACCGCGTCCGTCTGGGACTCGATTGCTGCCTGTCCTTCCTTTTCCTCCTCCTCGATCAGCCGTTCGAGCCTTGCGACGAAGTCATACAGCGACGTGAACCCCTGTGATTCGTACGAGCGCGCCATCTGCAGAAGTTTGCCCAGGTTCGCCTCCGCCTGCCCCCCCCGCACCGTCCCGGCCAGCACCGCGGTAAACCCGGTCCGCCTGATGATCCGCGCGATGAGCTCCGCCGCGGGGAGACGGGCACCGAACACGAGGTCTCCCGCAATCACCTCCGCCGCGTGCGCGAGGGACGGGACCTCGCGCGCGCCCCGTCCGGCAAGCGCCTCCCAGAGACTTCTTCCGCTGCGCGAGCGTGCCAGATCGAAAAGCGCGGCGTCCGAGACAGTGAAGAAGGGGGAACGGAGTATCCCGGACAGCGCAACATCATCCGACGTATTGAGGAGGAAACGGAGGTAGTTGTACAAATCGTACACATCCTGGGTCTGGAAGTACCCCACTCCCCCGCTGACAACGTACGGGACCCCGTTGCGGATGAACGCCTGCTCGAACTCTTCCAGCCCATTCCTGCTCCTGAGCAGGAGCGCGATGTCCAGGAATGCAGGCGGATGGGGACGTTCCTCATGCGTGTACACGACCGGGCCGCCGGCGACTAGATCGAGTATCCGCCTCGCCACGAGTTCTTCCTGCGAGAATCCTCCCTCCCCCCGAGGGAGGGGGAGGAGGACCTCCACGCCCCCCGGGTCGTCATTCATGCGGGCACGCACCAGCGGATCGTAGGGTATCCCCCCCACCGTGCGCATGAGGCCGCCGAAGAGAAGATTCACGAACGCGACGATATCGCGCAGGGGACGGAAGCTCTCTCCCAGCGAGACGAGAGAGGCGTCTCCGGCCGCTTTTGCGATGGCGCCGCGCGATCGCTCGAACACTTCAACGTCGGCGTCCCGGAAGCGGTAAATCGACTGCTTCGGATCTCCAACGATCATCAGATTGCCGGAGGAGAGATCCCCGAGCAGCGGGAGCACTATCTCGAGCTGGAGCGCGTTGGTATCCTGATATTCGTCCACCATCACGAACCGGAACCGTCTGGCCAGGTCCGCACGGACCGTCCCGTTTCTCAGGAGGAGGCGCATTTTCAACTGAAGATCGTCGAAATCGAGGCGCGCATCCTCCTCTTTGCGGCGGGCGTAACTCCCGACTACCGCGAGTGCAAGCGGGAGTAGTACCCGGGCATCGGCGAGAAGATCGCTGTGGAGGGCTGTGAGCGAACCCGTCAGGACCGAGTCGATGAGAGGATCGAGGAGTCTCCGACTCTCCGCAATCCTCTCCGCGTTCCTGGCGAGCCGCCCCGCCTCTTCGGATTCCCCGAGGAACCGCTTCTGAATCCCCCCGGACTTGGTGAACATCAACGATACGAGGGAGACGAACGCACCGGCCCGCAGCGCGAAATCGCCCCCCGTCCGGACACGCGAGAGAGCTTCGAGGGCTTCCCCGCGGCGGTTCGACCTGGACGCACCCGCGATTTCTTCCAGGTCCGAGAGCAGAAGGGGGGAATTCAGGTCCCCTTCGATCGACTCCCTGATGGTTCTCTCCCACGATGCCAGAATGGTCTCGTCGGCCTGTGCGTAGATTCCCCCCGGTCCGGCCAGTGTTTCCAGAAGATCAGGCTTCGCCACGAGCCTCCCGAGCACATGGAGCACCCGGCGCCTTCCAAGAGAGCGGAGAAGATCCATGAACCGGGATGCGGGAATCCGGGCATTCCCATCCCGGAGGACTTCACCCAGGACCCCGGCCATGCACTCGCGGAGCATCAACTCGCCGTCGACCTTTTCGAGCATGGCGAACGCCGCGTCGACGCCGGCTTCGACCGGATATTCGCGGAGCACGCGCGCACAGAATGCGTGAATCGTGCCGATGAACGCCGAAGGGAGTGCGTCGCGGATCGATTCGAGGCGCGCGGCCTCTGCAGGGTCCCCCGCCGCCAGGAGCGCTCCGGAAACCCGGTCGGCGATTTTCCGTCTGAGCGCGCTCGCAGCCTTGTCCGTGTATGTGAGTGCCACAACCTCCCCGACAGGGATCCCCTGCGTAAGAACACGCACGTACCTCTCCACGAGGACCTGCGTCTTGCCCGACCCGGCGTTCGCTGTCACTGCGAGGTGCCTGTCGAGTTCGAGGGCACGCTCCTGATGGGGAGTAAATCTCATGAGGGGAGGGGGCTGTTCACATCGGCAAGGAGGGCGAATCGGATCAGTTCAGCTCTTTGCAGGCGCCGTGCGACTATTCCACTCGTTTCCCTGCGAGGCGCAGGAGGGCATCTTCGTATTTTTGCGCGGTCGTGCGTATGATCTCATCGGGTAGGCGCGGCACCGGGGGCTTCTTGTCCCACCGGATCGAGAGAAGATAATCGCGGACGTATTGTTTGTCAAAGCTCGGCTGCGCCCCTCCGGGGGCGTAGAGGTCCATGGGCCAGAAGCGGGACGAATCCGGTGTCAGCGCCTCATCAATCCAGATCAGCGCGTCCTGTTCGTCGATACCGAATTCGAATTTCGTATCGGCGATGATGATCCCTCTGGAGGCCGCGAAATCCGCACCGCGTGTGTAAAGCGAAAGTGTGAGTTCCCTGAGTCGGCGGGCGGTTTGCTCTCCCAGAAGTCCGACAACATCTTCAAACGTGATGTTCTCGTCGTGTGTCCCGATTTCGGCCTTTGTCGTGGGTGTGAAGACCGGTGCAGGAAGCCTTTCGGATTCCCTCAGGCCGGCAGGGAGCTTGATCCCGCAGATCCCGCCGGATCGCTTGTACTCGGTCCATCCACTCCCGGAGAGGTACCCGCGGGCAATGCATTCCACCGGAAGCGGACGCGCCTTGCGGACGACCATGCTCCTCCCGGCAAATACCCCGGCATGGGACCGGAACGGTTCCGGGAACTCGCTGATGTCGGTGCTGATCAGGTGATTATCGACGACACCGGCGAGTTTTCTGAACCAGAATGCGGAGATCTGCGTAAGCACCTTCCCCTTGTTCGGTATGCCGTCCGGGAGAATGACATCAAAGGCCGAAAGGCGGTCCGTCGCGACGATGAGGAGGTTCTCCCCCAGGTCGTACACGTCGCGGACCTTCCCCTGTTTCGCAGGAGACAGACCGGAGAGTGCGGTGGTGGAAATGACGGTCGGTTTCATTCTCCAAATAACAAAATTCCCGGCGGGAAAACAAGTGACAAAAAATCCCGCCACGAATCGGCGGGATGATCAACTCCCGTTGCAATACGGCAGGATGAACGAATCCCGCCAAAGAGCGGCGGGACATGGAATGCCACACCGCCCGTTACCGGTCGAGAGGGACTCCGAGAATGTCTTCAATTGATCCCCGGACGAGCGTCTTATGGGGCGGCACTGCCGAGTCGGCCCGTCCGATCCCCCCGAACCTCAGACCTTTCCATTCGGACTCGATCTTTGATTTAACAAAATCCTGGACAACCTTCTGAACATTCATCGCCAGTGGTCTCCCCTTCTTCACCGAGTCCACGAAAACATCGACTTCGATTCTCGCACTTGTGACCCGCTTCGGCACAATCATGTAGTTCATGGTCGGAGCCCTTCGCCACCGGTACGAGCAGTCGGTTGTACTGAATGTCGATGGGACGCTGCGGAAGCTCCGGTCATCGGACGTTGGAACAAGCGTAACTGTCACTCGACCGAATTTTCGCCCCCCGCGTGTCGATAGCATGACCATTGTTCTCCTTGAAGTTGCGGCGGCGAAAGATTGGTCGTTGTAGCGCCGCCAATGGTGGGATAAGGAACAGACCAATGAAATAAAGACGGAAGTCAAACTAATTAAGCAAACTCCAGAGCCCGATTTGTGTCCCATCTCACGCGCCCCGTCACAAACCTGCGCCACCCTCACCTCTAAAGCATTGATATTCAATAACTTAAGTTCAATCCAGGAAACGTGGAGTGAGAGACGTAGCCTCGGAAAGAAGAAGGAGATACCGGTCCCTCGGGACATCAACAGCGCCAAACTGTCGTATGTGCTCGTTCATGATCTGCGTATCGAGCAGGCGGTATCCCCTTGCGTTAAGCCTGCCGACCAGTGAGACGAGCGCAAACTTGGATGCGTTCGGGATCCGGCTGAACATCGATTCTCCGAAAAACGCCCCCCCGAGTGCCACCCCGTACAGCCCCCCCACCAGTTTTCCCTCCAGCCAGGTTTCCACGGAGTGTGCAACTCCCATGGAGTGAAGTTCCGTATAGACGCGTATGATGTCCCCGGAGATCCAGGTGCCGCCGGGGAACCTCTCTTCCGCGCACTCCCCGATGACCCGGTCGAACGCCCTGTCCACCGTCGTCGTGCACGCCGAGCGTCTCATCTCCCGGCGGAGACTCCGGGGGACATTGAAGCCGTCGAGCGGAATGATCGCCCTCGGGTCGGGAGAGTACCAGGAGATTGGCCCGGAACGGGATTCGGCCATGGGGAAGAACCCGCTTTGATAGGCCGAGAGGACGATGGCAGGATCGAAGCGTTCTTCTGAATGCGTCCGGGGGGAACTCGTTCGGGGCACGGGACACCGTGAGGAGGATTTCAGGTGCCGACGAGGACAACGATCTTTCCCGAGGACTGGCGCGTCTGCAGGAACGCATGAGCTTCGACGATCTCTTCGAAAGGGAAGACATGACCGATCACCGGCTTCAGGAAGCCTTCATCGAAATACCGGAGGATTTCCTTCGCGGCATCCGAAAAATACGACTCCTTCCCCGTGAGTGTCCCCAGGTTGAACCCGTGTATCCCCCTGTTGGCGCTCATAAGCGACGGAGGGAAAATCGGGCGCATCATTGAAAACGCGGCGGCTGCCTTCAACCTGTTCAGGGCTCCCTTCCCCGTCACGGACGACACACCGTACAGAATGTATCTCCCCATCTGCGCGAGCAAGTGCCAGCTCTTCTTGAACACCTCACCTCCCACGGAATCCATCACCAGATCCACGCCGTACCCTTCCGTGATCCTCGTGATTTCCGCTGCAAAGTCAGTGTCGCGATAGTTGAACAGGTGGTCTGCTCCGAACTTGCCGGCAAGCGCAAGCTTCTCTTCCGTCCCCGCGGTCGCGAAGATTTCCGCCCCGATCTGCTTCGCAATCTGGACGGCGGCGAGCCCGACCCCTCCCGCCGCCGCATGTATCAGGAGTTTCTCCCCCTTCCTCAGATTTCCGAGACGGACGATCCCGTGATAGGCGCTCATTCCGGTGGCGAGGAATGCCGCCGCCTCTTCGTATGTCATGCTTTCGGGGACGGTAATGGCGTAGTGTACCCCGAGACAGACATACTCGGCATGGCTCCCGAGCCGGGAATATCCCATCACGCGCTCGCGGCCCCTGAATTTCGACACGTCGGGAGCAACCGCAACCACATCGCCGGAGAATTCCAGCCCCGGAATGAACGGCGGCGGGGGCGTGTTCGGGTAGACGCCCAGTCTGCCGAAGACATCGGCGAAGTTCAGACCGATCGCACGGACGCGGACCAGGATTTGCCCCTCGGCAAGCCGGGGGAGCGGGACATCCCGTATCTCCATCACCTCGGGGCCGCCGTAGCGGGTAACGACAGCAGCTTTCATACACCATCCTCCATCGGTCCGATGTACTGTTCGTACAGGCGGATGAGCTTCTTCTGCGACATGGTGTCCAGGTCCTCGTCATCCGTGTCGCGCTTCACGAACATCTCAAACTCCTCCTGGTCGTACCTCTTCATCCTTCGTGCGTAATCCATCAACGCAACGATCAGGGCGTGCTGTTCCACGTGCGTCATTGCTCCTCCGGCGATTCCGGTGTGACGTGTTTCAGCGACTGGATCCGGCAGACTGTGCGAAAGCCGCAATGCCCGCACAGCTTCCGGACAAGTTCCGGACGCGTAAGCGGGAACCGCCCTCCGGTGATCCCCTCAAGTATTTTCCCGACGAACCGGCCCGTCTCCCCGATGATTTCGTCGATTTCCCGTTCATCCCGGACGACCTGCCGGGAGCGGGATCCGGCGGCGAACGCCCTGCCGCGGAAACTGTCCGCAACCAGAGCCGGTTTCAGCCCCACCTCATCCCGCAGCCGGTAGTAGAATCCTCCCGCGGGTACCAGATCCCCACGGCCTGCCGCATTGAGCAGCTCTCCTGCTGCAAAGATGTACGCCGGAAGCTGAAGGCTCAACCCTTCCCGGATATCGCCCAGACCGGGGACGTCTCTCCCTGTTTTGTAGTCCATGACGGCAAAGAACCCGTCCCCTGTGTCGACCCTGTCGATCCGCCCCCGCAGGCGGGCTCCCCCGAGAGAGACCGGCTCCGGCCGTGAAAGAAGTCTGTCGGCAGTCCCGGGGGTTCCCGGCGTCCCGCCAAAACTGACCTCGAAATATCCCGGCTCCATCGCGTCATCCCGTCTCCGCTCGTTTTCCAGGAATCGACGGAGGAGCCCATCTCCCGATTCGCCCCTCCCCAGTATGAGCTCCTTCTCTATATCCCAGAACACATCAGGGATGTCAAGAGATTCCATTTTCAGCGCCGTTATCGCCGTCAATTCCTTAACGGCCTGCTCGAAATCCCCCTCGGAAGCCCCTTTCAGGGGGGGGGCGTTCCTTTCCCGTCGCATCGAGAAAAATTCATACAGCGAGGCGTGGAGCAGCGCCCCTTTTTCCATCGGCGTCATCCCCTCTTCGAATTCCTCCCGTTCACGGAGCCGGAGCAGGAAACGTGAGAAAAACCGGAAAGGGCATCCGGCATACGTCTCGAGCTGGCTGACCGAAAAGACACGGTCACGGAAACCTCCAAGATGCTGGCGTCCTTCTTCCCCCAGCGACCCGGCAATGATCCCTCCGTACTCTTCGCTCCCAAGGCCGGTCCGCCGGTCCCGTTCCACGTCCCGTGACGCCGTCACGCGGGCCAACGCCTCCTCGATGCCGGGAAGAAGAGGCTGCGAGAACGGTAAGTCTCCATCCCGGGAGCTGTGACGTCGCAGGTACTCTTCGCGCGAGCTAATATCCCCCGCAAAGGGTATCTCTTCCGGATTCTCCCAGAGCGTTACTTCAGATGACTTGAGGAAAGCGTCGACAAACGACGACCGGACGAGCTCGTTTTCCCCTTCCCGCAGTGGATATGTGAGGTAGAGATGTTCTGTCCAGTTTGTCGCCGCCTGGTAGAAAAGATACCTGTTCTCCCAGGCATGGCGACGCTCGCGCTCCTGCCGCCGCCGTGCACTCAGGAAGACTTCGGGCTGATAGACGGAAGGGAATTCGCCGTCGACGAGTCCCGCGACGATCATCACCTCGACGGGGAGCTCACGCGTCTCCTCGATGGAGGTTACCAGAACACCCCATCCGAACCGCTCACGGACGTTGTACCGCTCCTGCCCCAGCGCGGTTTTCAGTCTGTCGAAATGGACGCGAAGACCCTGGCGCGCGTCCTGGCCATCCTGCAACCCGGCCAACATCGCGACAGCGTGGAGTGTGTCGCGGAATGCGTTGAACGCGCGCACATCTTTTTCCATGAGGTCCGGGATCCCGCGCAATCCCGGGTCAATCAGGTGAGAGAGAACGGAAAGACGCTCCATGAGCGAGAGCAGTTCCCCCTCGAACTCTCCCGCGGTCATTTCTGCATCGAAAGGTGCGAGAACGCGGCCAAGCGACTCCAGGTCTGTTTTCGCCTTCCGGAGTGCCAGGACATGTCCGGCGGCGCGGCGTCGATCCGCTTCGTCCGCAGCTCCCTCACGAAGGCGATCCGCCTCCTCACGCGCCCGTTCGATCTTCCCGAGCCAGCTGCTCAGGCCGGCGGTCGCACGTACCTGGAGTGCGACAGCCGAGAGGTTTCCTGCGTCGAGCGGTGTGCCGGTCACCGGCACCGTCATATACGGAGACCCCGCGATGCGGAGTACGTCCTGCCGCCGGAAGCCGTGGAGCGGAAGACGGAGGAGCCCGAGGAGCGCCACCGTCAGGGGAGATCGTGCGAGTTCGTACCTGTCGGTGATGTTGACCGGGATCTCGTATTCGGCAAACAGCTCCCGCATGATGTCCGTATATTCGCCCGGGTTGTGGAGCGCGATGCATATTCCGCTCAGGTCCCTCGATGGGCGCTCCGCCACCAGCCTTTTGACAAGCTTGCAGACACATTCCACTTCGTGTACGCGGCTGCGGGCCGCCATGATCGTCACGCTGCCGCGCAGGTCCGCTTTCGACGGCGGATCACCGTGTGAGAAGAGCCTCCGCGCGATATGCTCCGCCGCCCGGCGCGCAGCGGGCGGCCGGGTCGCGAAGCCGAAGAAGAACGCCGCAGCGGACGCTTGCTTCTCGCCCCCGGGCTCGCGAAATCCAAGCTCGGTGAAGAGCCTGTAATTCTCCTCGAGATGGCCGAACAGCCCGGGGTTTCCCTTGAGGTAATCAAACATCATCGTGACCGAGAGTCCGGGCGTCGCGCAAATCCTGCGTATGATCCTGACTTCGGGGACGGAGAACTCATCGAACCCGGCAAGCGAAAGCGTCTCGACTCCGGGGAAGAGGCGGCGGAAGGCATGCCCGAAATCCTGCGGAGGCATGACGAGGGAGAGAACCCGGTAGATCCCCTCCAGGTCCTCCGCATCCAGCGCGGCGAGTTCCCGCTCATACGCCGCATAGATCGAAGCAACATCACCCAGCTTTTGCCGTTCCCCGGGTGCAGAGAGTTCAAGCTCCTCGGCCAGGATGTCGTGATAGATGCCCGCCCCCTTCAACGCCGTGATCACGTCGATCAGCCGGTCGAATGTGCCGCGGGGGAGCTGCGGGTCTTTCCCCCGGAGGGAAAAATACATGAGGCCTCCCGCAACCGACCTGACCGCCCTGTGAAAGAGGAGCGTCCGGGGAGGACCGCCGACCACCGTCCTGGCGCCGGGTGCGGCTGCATAGAGGGCTCGGCAGAGTGATTCCATCGTGTGCAGGGGGAGCGCAGGCGCAACCGCCCCGGGGGAGAGGCGCATGATTTCCCGCGTGAGATGGCGGATCCTCCGCTTTGTCGGAACGACAACGAGGCACCCTTCCATCCGCGAACGGCGGACGCGTTCATCGAACGGCAGAGGCGGCGGTGCGGGACCGTGGTGGAGTATGATCGGCATATCCGATGGTACGAAATAATCGAGGGAGGGTCAATCAGGTGCCGACTTGATTTTGGCAGCCTCATTGACCAAATTGCACAATCGCATCCGGCAACAGCCCGTCACTGCCACCTCTCACTACTCACGATGGTTCCTGCCGCAGTCTCCCTCATCCGGCCGAAGCACTGGATCAAGAACGTCATCGTCTTCGCACCGCTCATATTCTCAAAAGGCCTCTTCGATCCCTCCGAAGTCCTCACATCGGTGAGGGCCTTCGTTGCGTTCTGCCTTACTGCAAGCGCAGTGTATATCCTCAATGACATCGCGGACGCCGATTCCGACCGGGCGCATCCGGAAAAGAGGAACCGACCCCTGGCGTCCGGGGCCATCGGGCGCCGGAGCGCGCTCACGATTTTCGCCCTGCTCCTGGTCGCCGCCGCCTTCCTGTGCGAAGGAATGCAGTTGAAGTTCATCGTCGTCCTCGTCGCCTATTTCCTGCTGAACGTCGCCTATTCATTCCGGCTCAAGGAGGTCATTCTCCTGGATGTCTTCCTGATCGCCGCCGGGTTCATGCTCCGGGTCCTCGGCGGGGCCTACGCGATCAGCGTGCAGGTGTCGAGCTGGATCGTCCTCTGCTCGATGTTCATTTCACTCTTCCTCGGGTTCGCCAAGCGGCGGGGGGAACTGGTGAACGTGGAGGGGGCGGAATCGGGAGCCCCGAGACGGGTGCTCCTGCTCTACAGGGTGGAATTCCTGGACCAGATGCTGACGATTTCCGCCGCAGGCGCGGTGATCGCCTACGCACTCTACACGGTGGCGCCACGCACACTGGCGATGTTCGGGACCGAGAACCTCATCTACACGACGATTTTCGTCATCTACGGTGTGTTCCGCTATCTCTATCTGATCCATTCGGGGAAACATGGAGAGAACCCCACGAACGCGCTCACGTCGGATGTGCCGATCATCGTCAATGGCGTGCTCTGGGTTCTCGCCTGCGTGTACCTCATCTATCTCGGCGGCGAGGTCAACTGGCTCCCAAAGTAGACCGCGGAGCGTCCTCTGCTTGCTCTTCCGTGCAACGGCAGTATTCCATGCATCGATCCCTCCTTCCCATTCACTCTTTTTTGCGAATCCGGCGTGTCGGGAGCCACCTGTTTCCATTCTCCCTTCCAGACCAGCCGAAATACCACTCAGCGGGGGCGAGAATGTCGAAAGATTCAACAGAAATTGCGTTGACTTACCCCGGCCGAATATTTATATTTGATCTGGAGCAATGTCTGTCACACCCGCAGGGAACCTCTATTAATAGGGGGATTGTTAATACCTCAGGCGGGCCGGACGGGTTCGCCCACCTCTTCATCACTCTCGAGGACCGGAATGGAAGGCAACTTCTCTAACAGAGTCCAGGACGTCATCAGGCTAAGCCGCGAGGAGGCTCTCAGGCTTGGCCACGATTACATCGGGACGGAGCACCTGCTGCTCGGCGTTATCCGTGAAGGGGAGGGGATTGCCGTCAAGATACTCCGGAACCTCGGTGTGGATCTCTATAAACTCAAGAAGGCAATCGAGGACACCGTGAGGACGTCCGGCGGGACGCTCACGATCGGAAACATCCCCCTGACGAAACAGGCTGAAAAGGTACTGAAAATCACGTATCTCGAGGCGAAGCTCTACAAGTCGGACGTCATCGGGACGGAGCACCTGCTCCTGTCGCTCCTCAGGGATGATGACAACATCGCCGCGCAGATCCTTCACCAGTTCAACATCCACTACGACGTCGTGCGCGGGGAGCTCGACAACATTATCAGCGGGAAACCGTCGACCCCCCCCCATGCACAGGCCGCTGCGGAGAAGAAGCCGGAGAAATCAAAGACTCCGGTACTGGACAACTTCGGGCATGACCTCACCAAACTTGCCGCCGAGGACAAACTCGATCCGATCGTCGGCCGCGAAAAAGAGATCGAACGTGTCGCACAGGTCCTCAGCCGGCGGAAGAAGAACAACCCCGTGCTCATCGGCGAACCCGGCGTGGGGAAGACTGCGATCGCCGAAGGCCTCGCCATGCGGATCGTGCAGAAGAAAGTCAGCCGGGTCCTCCATGGGAAACGCGTTGTGACGCTCGACCTGGCCGCCCTCGTGGCCGGAACGAAGTACCGTGGCCAGTTTGAGGAGCGGATGAAGGCCGTCATGAACGAGCTCGAAAAGGCCAAGGATGTGATCCTCTTCATCGACGAGCTGCACACGATCGTCGGCGCAGGAGGGGCATCGGGGTCACTCGACGCCTCCAACATGTTCAAGCCCGCACTCTCGCGCGGCGAGCTTCAGTGCATCGGGGCAACGACGCTGGACGAATACCGCCAGTATATCGAGAAGGACGGCGCTCTGGATCGCCGCTTTCAGAAGATCATGGTCGACCCGACCACCGTCGATGAGACGATACAGATTCTGCGAAACATCAAGCACAAGTACGAAGAGCATCACGGCGTCCGCTATACGGACAAGGCCATCGACGCCGCGGTACGGCTGAGCGACCGGTACATTACCGACAGGTTCCTTCCGGACAAGGCAATTGACGTGCTCGACGAATCGGGCTCCCGCGTCCACCTCGCGAACATCCACGTGCCGAAGGAGATCATCGACCTGGAAGGTGAAGTCGAGAAGATCAAACAGTCCAAGAATCAGGTCGTCAAGAACCAGAACTTCGAGGAAGCCGCCCGGCTGCGCGACCTGGAGAAGAAATACCTGAGCGACCTCGACATCGCGAAACGGGAGTGGGAACTCAAGGCCCAGGACACGGTACACGACGTCACCGAGGAACACATGGCCGACGTCGTCGCGATGATGACAGGGATCCCGGTCAACAAGGTCGCGCAATCGGAGTCGCAGAAACTGCTCCAGATGGACAAGGTGCTCAAGGACCAGGTCGTGGGACAGGACGAGGCACTCGTGAAACTGACGAAGGCGATCCGCCGGACCCGCGCAGGTCTGAAGGATCCCCGGCGGCCGATCGGATCGTTCATATTCCTGGGACCGACAGGCGTCGGAAAGACGGAGATGGCAAAAGCCCTGGCGCGCTATCTGTTCGACACCGAAGACGCCCTGATCCGCATCGACATGAGCGAATACATGGAGAAGTTCGCCGTCTCCCGTCTCGTCGGCGCCCCCCCGGGATACGTCGGCTACGAGGAGGGAGGACAGCTCACGGAAAAAGTCCGTCGGAAGCCCTACTCGGTGGTACTTCTCGACGAGATCGAAAAGGCGCACCCCGACGTCTTCAACATCCTGCTCCAGGTCCTTGACGACGGCATACTGACCGACAGCCTCGGGCGCAGGGTCGACTTCAAGAATACGATACTGATTATGACGTCGAACATCGGGACGCGCGATCTGAAAAAGGCCGGCGGGTTCGGGTTCGGCGAAATGAGCGCGAAGGGGGACTACGGTCAGATGAAGTCCGTGATCGAAGAAGCCCTCAAGCGCGTGTTCAACCCCGAGTTCCTCAACCGCATCGACGACACGATCATATTCCATCAGCTCGAAAAATCCCACATCATAGAGATCGTCGGGATCCAGATGAGGGACATCATGAAGCGGACGAAGGCGATGGGGATCTCGATCGAACTGACGAAACAGGCGAAGGAGTACCTGGCAGAGAAGGGCTATGACCCCGCCTTCGGCGCCCGCCCGCTCCGGCGCGCGCTCCAGAGGTACATCGAAGACCCGGTCGCGGAGGAGATTCTGAAGGGGAAATACCCGGAGGGGAGCACGATCAAGGTCAGGGTCAGCAAGAAGACGGGCGAATTGAAATTCAGCTCTGTGTCCCCCGCCAAGACCGAAGGGGACGTCGGCAAGGAGGAGGAGAAGAAGGCAGACGTGTCCTGAGGAACCTTTCCGGCTGATTGTGACAGAGGCCCCGCACCGTGAATGTGCGGGGCCTCTGTCATTTGCAGCACGTGGACGCACTTATTTCAGAAGCATCATCGCCTTCGACTGAATGAATTCCCCGGGATGAGTCAGAGGTAGCTGAGCCAGGGATCCTTCCGGCGTTTCTTGACCGCTGCGAACCACCGGCACAACGGAAAGAGAATCAGGATTGTCAGGGCCCAGAACCCGTATACCGCGGGAAGCCCGAACCCCCAGCCGGCTGCAGGCGTGGAAAAGAACGGCGCGGAGAAAATGAACCCGACATTGAGCACCATGAGTGCGGCCGTGCCAAGTGCGAGAAGATGAATCAGATAGATATGAAGGATGTAGTAGAACATCGGGACCCGGCCGAACACGAGGAAGAATCCCGCCCCCCTCCCCTTCCATTTCTCCAGCAGAACCAGCAAGGCGATCGCCGGCCCGAGCGTCATCGCGAGGTACAGGAGCGACGGAGGATACTTCAGACAGCTGAGGAATGAAATCACACTCATCGCCGCCGAGCGCTGGACACTCCACGGAAGCGGATCACCGTACAGATTGAAGCCCCGGAGGAGAACGAACAGGAGCATGAGTCCCCCTCCGAGCGAAAGGAGCACTTTCCTTCTCCTTGCCCCCTCCAGAGTCAAGAGCTCGCCGAATGCAAACCCCGCAGCCATGACCCCCACCCACGGGATCAGGGGATAGACGATAAGGAGCACATGACCCGGCGCGTACGCAATGGGGCCCCCCGCGTGGAGGACCTGCCAGGGCCAGCCGAAGAAACCCAGGCTTCCGGGGTCCACGCCATCGAACAAATTATGCGTGAAGATCATGACGGCGCCGATCGCCCCCACGGCACGCGAGGGGAGGAACACGAGCGCCGAGAGCGCGACCATGGACCACCCGATCGCCCAGATGACCTGCACGAACGCGAAACTGTAGTTAAAGTTGAATTCCCACGCGAGCCGCACGACGGTCAGTTCGAGGAATATCAGCCAGAGACCCCGGGTCAGCAGGAACCGGGAAACCGCGGAGCGTGATTTCCCCCGCTGAAGCGAAAGATATGCGCCCGTCCCCGCGAGGAACACAAATACGGGAGCGCAGAAGTGCGTTATCCAGCGGGTGAAGGCGAGCGGAATCGTCGTCCGTGAGAGATCGAGGGGATCGAACCGGGATTCAGAGAAATAGTCACGCACGTGATCGAGCGCCATGACGACCATGACGAGACCGCGGAGGAGGTCAATTGAATCGAGGCGCTCCCGGGGAAGGGGAGCGGTGCGCGGTTCCGGCAATGGGGCCGGTTGCGCAAGGAGGGGGGGGGGGGGGGGGGGAGCCGTGTCGACGGTGTCCGCGCGCTGCCGCGAGGAACCGATCCTCATGTGACCTCCTGATGCGTATGAAAATGAACGTGGCGACAGGTTCTAAATACACAATCCGCAGGTCAGGCGCAAGAGAGAGGGGGGGGCATCCGGACGACGGGGATAAAAAAAGTCCCGGCCGATGAGGACCGGGACTTTTCACACTAAATCTGGCAACGACCTACTCTCCCACACGTTCACACGAGTAGTACCATCGGCGCTGGAGGGCTTAACTGCCGAGTTCGGAATGGGATCGGGTGTGACACCTCCGCTATAGTCACCAGAATTCAAAAATTCGGGAAGAGTGTTCTGACATCAGAGCGCTTGTTCCATATATCTTATTGATGCACCCGAATCATCGGGAACAATAAGAATTATGGTTAAGTCGCACGACCTATTAGTACCACTCGACTGAACTCATTACTGAGCGTACATCTGTGGCCTATCAACCTCGTCATCTTCGAGGGGTCTTTAGGGGCTTGCGCCCGGGATACCTCATCTTGAAGTGGGTTTCGCACTTAGATGCTTTC